>ERZ1370068.2533-contig-1677_pt1 | contig 114535 bp, 144 predicted proteins | sample MGYA00561227_ERZ1370068 | MGnify/ENA primary metagenome ERZ1370068 (study PRJEB38410, sample SAMEA6850437) | metagenome | study: Metagenomic assessment of the ecological functions of the soil: analysis of the soil microbiota associated with the...
CGGCCTCACGTCAATACTGGAGTCGGGGAGCGGACAAGAAGGTGACAGCGCGTCGACGGCCCTCGCGCTCGCGGAGACACTCGGCATGGCCCGGTGATCGGCCACTGGACGAAGATACAATTGACGGCCGGTCCGGCAGTCGGCGATAAGTGAGATGGGACATACTGATGCCATCTACGCGCGCTGACGAGAGCTCTCCATGGGTTGGCGGCTGGTAGCCGGCCTCACCGCGCGCGCGGTGGTGACGTTCGGGGTCCTGTTCATCCCCGCTCGCCCTCGCGCCGGGCGCGGGGCCCCCGGCCTTGGCGGCGAACGCCCATCCGACCGGGCTTCAGCCCTGGGCGGCCTGCGTCCGGGCCGTCCGACAGCAGCTCGCGGGCCCCGAGCGCGTGGACATGGCCGGGCCGACTCGCACCCGCTGGGAGGCGTCCGGGCGAGCGTCGACCTCATCGGCGAGGCCACGGGCTCAGGGATTCGCCCGACCGTCTTCGGCTGCCACGCCATCCGGCTCGGCATCTGGCAGGTCGAGCGGCTGATCTTCACCGAGCGATAACGTTGCCGCACCGGGGCGCCTACTCGCTCTGCTCGCCACCGTCGTCTCTGAAGGTGAGGAGAGCGCTCTCATTGTCATGCATCATGCTTGCGGCCGCGGGCCAGGCTTGCACGTCCGCGAGTTCGTCTGTCACCAGCACTCACCCGGCCGCCAGCGCGACGCCGGCACCCGTCACCGCGGTGAAGCCATCTACTAAGGTCGACTCCGAACTGCGGGCCCTCTATGAGGCCTACGGAGAGGCCCGACAGCGAGGGGTCGACTTCCATTCCAACAATCCGCTGTTGCGGGTCGTCGACGACCGAGTAGTGATCGACGCCACTGCCGCCACCGATACGCCCGCGCTCGAGGCCGACCTGGTGGCCCTCGGCCTTCGCGATGCGGCCGCCTTCGGGCGCATCGTGTCCGGCCAGTTGCCGATCAGCGCCATCCCCGCTCTCGACACACTCGAAAGTGTCGCCTTTGTCCGTGCGGCCACCATGCGCCTGTCGCCTGACCGCGTCAGATGCCCCGCCCCTAGTATCCACGGCTGCCTCGCGGGGCTGCAGGTCTAGTCTGACCGGCCGCTCGCCGGGAGGGAGGAGGGAAACGCAATGAAGAACCCGAGAAGCTGGGTACCGGTGATCGTCCTCACGGTGATCGCCCTCGGATGCTGTTCGGCCGTTGCCGACCCCAAGAAAGGGCTGAACTCCAAGATCAACCCGGCGCTGATGGCCCTGCATGGCGAGCACACGGCGCACGCGGCTCGGCAGAGCGCGTTGCCCTTTGTCTCGAGAGACTCGTGGGTCGGCGTGCGAGGCGATCGCGTCGTGATCGATGCCGTTGCCGACGGCGACCCGGTCGCCCTCAAGGCGGCATTGTCCGCCCTCGGGATGCAGCACATCGCACTCTTCGGACGGATGATCTCGGGCCATCTCCCAATCTCCGCCATCCCGGCGCTGAATGCCATTGGCACCTTGCGCTTCGCCCAACCCGCCTACTCCATTCGGCGGGTGGGCAGCACCACGAGTCAGGGTGACGAGGCCATGCGTGCCGATATCGCACGCGGTACCCTCGGGGTGTCGGGTGCAGGCGTGCAGGTTGGCGTGATCTCTGACAGCTTCAACTGCAAGGGAGGAGCGCAAGCGGACGTCACGTCCGGAGACCTCCCGGCCGTCCAGGTGATCCAGGAAGATCCGGGCTGCGGCAGCGGCACTCGACGAGGGGCGCGCCATGCTCCAGATCGTCCACGATGTCGCGCCCGCGGCATCTCTGGCCTTCGCCACCAGCGAGGGCGGGCAGGCCAGTGTCGCCAACAATATCCTCGCGCTCAAGGCCAATGGGGCGAATGTCCTCGTCGACGACGTCATCTACCTTGCGGAGCCGATGTTCCAGGACGGTATCATCGCCCAGGCCGTCGACACGGTGGTTCGCCAAGGGGCCGCCTATTTCTCCGCGGCGGGCAACGAGGCGCGCCTCTCGTACGAGAGTGTCTTCCGCCCGGGCACGGTCTTCATGAACGGCGCCATTCCCTCGGCGCCTGGAGCGCCGCACTTCTTCGGTGGTACCGCCCACAATTTTGCCTCCTCGGGCCCGGAGGACAACTGTCAGAACATCACCATCCCCGCACAAAGCAGCTTCGCGCCGGACTTGCAGTGGGACTCGCCGTTCTTCTCGGTGAGTGGGGGCCGGATCGCTGAACGACCTCGACGTCTACCTCATGGACGCCGCCTGCACGCAGGTGCTCGACGGCTCTACCGCCACCAACACGGGCAGGGACCCACTCGAATTCTTCAGGTTCACGAACAATAGTCCGACGCCGCGGACCCTGGGCCTCATGATCGTCAACTTTGACGGACCATTTCCGGGCTACCTCAAGTACATCAATTTCGGCGGCTCCGACGTCACGGTGGAGTTCAATACGGCCAGCGCCACGGCTTTCGGCCATCCCAATGCGGCCGGCGCTCAGGCGGTGGGAGCAGCTTTCTTCGCCGAGACGCCCACCTTCCGCGTCAATCCGCCCCTGCTCGAGCCCTTTTCATCAGGGGAGGCGTGCCGATCTTCTTCGACACGTTGGGGAATCGTCTGGCGATCCCGGTGATCCGCCGGAAGCCCGAGATCACCGCGCCGGACGGAGGGAACACGACCTTCTTCGGCCAGTTCCTCAACCTCCCAGGGGTTGACACCGACACCTTCCGGAACTTCTTCGGAACATCGGCTGCGGCTCCCATGCCGCGGGAGTAGCCGCCCTCTTGCTCGAAAAGCAGCCGATCCTGACGCCGACCGCGACCTACGCGGCTCTGCAGGCCACCGCCATCGACATGGGATCCGCGGGGTTCGACTTCGATAGCGGTTATGGCCTGATCCAGGCCGATAGCGCCGTCACCCTGGTCACCACACAGTTCCCATCGGCCGGGGCCATCCTTCCCGCGAGCCGCGCGGTTCAGGTGGGCCACACGGCGACAGCCTTCGCCGCCGTCATCAATGCGGGCGCGAGCGTGGCCAAGCAGGTGTCCATTGGACTCGCCACAAACGTGCCCGGCACGTTCTCATATCAGACGGCCGACCCCAGCAATGTCTTGACGGGAGCGCCCGATAACCCGGTGGATATCCCGCCGGGAGGCATCCAGAACTTCGTCATCGCCTTTACGCCGAGCGCCCCTTCGGCCCCGACCGACGTGCGCTTCAACATGGTCGGGGCCAATCTGTTGCCCGTCACGCCGATCCCGAGTGTCAACACCCTCCTGATCGTGTCGACCGCAGGGCCCGGTCCGGACGTCGTTGCGCTGGCCGCCACGGTCAACCCTTCGCTGATCGTCGACATCCCCAGGAACAATGGCGCGGCCGCCTCGCGGTGGCGACGTTCAATGTGGGCGCTGCGGGAAACATCCAGGTGAGCACGGACAAGGGTAGCCTGCCGATCAGCGTGGCGGTGTGCCAGACCACGGGCAACGGCTCCTGCCTCAGCGCGCCCACATCGACCGTGACGGTCGGTATCGGATCGGGCGGCACCCCGACCTTCTCGTTCTTCGTCCAGGGACAGGGCAACGTGCCCTTCGATCCTGCGAACAACCGCATCTTCGCCGTCTTCACGGACACGGCGACGGGCAATGTCGTCGGTAAGACCAGTACCGCAGTGCGCACCACCCCGTAACCGAGCGAGCCGCGCGCCGTCTCGCGCAGTATTACTGTCAATTGTCCTTCGGCCTGAGCAACCTGGCCTCGATCGACTGGATGAGGAAGCCCGCGCAGTGCGCGCACGGTTCCCGCCCGCCGTCGCCGAGTCGCCGGTCCTTCAACGCGATGGCGCTGCCCTCAGGACAGCGCGTGTCGTCGTGGTACAGCGGCCTATCGGTCGCGACGGTGGAATACCAGGAGAGAGTGTGCGTCATCGAACGTCGGCCGACGAGTTGCTGGGCTCGCGGTCGGCGACCTGGCGCTCGGCGTCCCAGAGGGCGAAGCACTCGACGTGGAACCGAATCCCGCACCCCAACGCGTCCAGCGCCCCATCCATCAGCATCTGGACGCGCGTGACCGTCCCCCGCAGCCGTCGCAGGTCTCCCCGTTGCCCGGACTGCCCCAGATCCGCGGGGTCTGATGGCGTGGCAAACAGCCGGTGGCGAGCTTTTCCCGAATCAGGAGGCGAAGGAGTGCCTGGTCCATGGTGGCCTCGCGAGATGCCGATTGCGACCACGCCAGATTCACCGGGTCTCGGCGCCAGCGGCGCCAACCCGAAGGGCCAGGTGCAGGCCACCGCAGTGTGCGCCTGCCCGCTCATCATGGCGTAGTGGACCTTGGTCCACCATCTTGCGTCAGAGGATCGCCTTACGGACGAACACGAACGCGGAGCGACACGCCTCACATCGCTGCTCCGACTCTGATCAACCCGCCGGCGGCTTTGACGTGGCCCACGGGCGCGATGCGCTCACTCTGGCACGCGGGACATCGGCGCGCTCGCGTCTCGAGGGATCGGACTCGTGGGGCGACATGGGGCGGCATCGTAGCCTGTCCGGCGACAGCCCAGAGCCGCGCCCAGCCAAGGCTGCCCGGCGTGCGGTAGACTCCGCGCATGATCCGGCGGCGCCGGCTCGGCGGCATAGTCCTGGCGGTTGGTGCCGTGTGGGTGGTGATCGGCTTGGGCGCGATCGCCGCCGACCTCTGGCCGGATGGGGAGATCACCGGCGCGAGCTTTCTCGTCGATGTCCTGCTCTTCGTGCTGCCGGGCCTGGTTGCAATGGGTGTTGGAGCGAGGATCGGACAAAGCCGAGACGGGAGATAAAACGCCGTGTCGTGACGCCGTGAGCTACTTGGCCGCGCCTTCCAGGATCTCCTGTATCAGCGCCTCGAGTTTCCGCCCCTCCCGGCCGGCGCGGGCCGTGAGGCGCTCTGCTGCCGTGCGGGACAGGGCGAGCTTGACGGCGAGCTCCACCTCCGCCGGCTGCCTCACGGGCCTCGGACGCCTGGCGCGTGGCGGCAAGCCCGCACGCTTCGCCACGAGCGACACCGTCTTACCTGAGATGCCGAGGCGCTCGCCGATGGCGGCCACCGAGTACTCCGTAAACCACAACGCCCGGATGACGGTGATCCGGCGGGCCATGGTTGTCTTGCTCGCCGCCAGTCCGACTCGTCCTGTCACGGATCGCCCGTTCCTTCCCGAGGGTTCGTGGCCGGAAACCGTCGCCAGCCCCTTCTACGTAACGGTAGACTCGCGCGCGGAGGGCTGTCTATTGGTCCAAGGTCGTTGGACCAACCCTTTGCGTGTCTAGGACCTTCGTACAGCTTGAGGCGCCACGGGACAGCACACGGGCCGCTAGAACGGCGGGCGGCGTCCAGAGCCCGCGCGGGTTCGACACCGACCGCGAGGCGGTGGAGGCGAACCGGTGACGCGGCCCTATATCACGATGCCCGAATGCTGGGTAGCCACCCCTGGCGGGCGTCGGAATTGCGCGGCCCGAATGTCGCCGGGCGAGAAGACGCGGAGACACCCCTGACAACAGGGTATGTATTCTTTACATGGGTGCTCCTCTTGGGACTCGGGCCTTGCGGCCCGGTGGTGTTGAAAATCAAGCTGATCCGACGAGTGCCCTGATTGGCACCGCTCGTGAAGTGCTACAGGGCATGAGGCAATCGTTGGGATCAAAGACCCAACTCGAGCCCCGCGGAACTGGCCGTCGCCTTTACCTCGCAGCGAGGAGGGACATCGTGCCGCAAAAACCGCGATCATTGCTGCGCTGACTACCAGTCGGCCGCTATGCATGACGTGCGTCAGCAGTCGGGCTGGGCTCTCAATCGCGGAGCTAGAGGCCGTGTTCAGGTCCATTCAGGAGGTGCTGCCGCTTCGCCGCAGTGATGGGCGATGCCGAGCATGTGGCACCGTGGGGCCCGTCTTCCAGTCGATGATGCGCGCCCAAGCTCCCCACCACCACGCGCGTCGAGCTGCCACGCCTCCCCGATCGCTTTAGCTCTTCCCCTCCCGCTCGAGCGCCGCTTGCACCAGGGCCTCCAGGCTGGCGCGATGCACACGCGCGTTGAGGAGTCTCGAGCACGGCGTGCGGCAGCGGACGGCTGCTTCACGCGCGTCGAGGGCGCGCCGGTTGCGGACTAGCGGCGGCGCTGGCCGGCGAGCTGGTGGCTGTGGCCTTTCGGACTCTGATAGCCTCATGGCCGACGTCGCGCGCGCCTTGCCCCGTGAGCGCTGGGCGCATGTGGGCGAGCTGATGTGCACGGACAGCATCGACGCGACGGCTACCGAGCGCCGGGCGGTCTTCGCGCGGCTGACGGCGCGGCGCGCCCGCAAGGTGGACCAGCAGGCCGTGGCGATCCTCGAGTGGACGGGATGAGCGCGCCACCGCCCCGGGGCCTGACGGTTGACCTAGAAGCCGGTGGCCGGGCTGCGCCACCTATGCACATCGCGATCGCGTGAGCGTCCGCTCCGCGAGGTGATGGTGGACCAAGGTCCACTGTCATTCGGGGGAGGTTCGAGCCTAGAGTGGCGCCATGGGCTCCCCATCCGCGAGCCGCAGCGATCGAGTGCTCGTCGTCGACGAACCCGGGGAACGTGACCTGCTGGAGCTGGCGCTCGAGATGGCGGGCTATCAGGTCGATGTGGCCGATGATGGCGAAGCCGGCTTGATCATTGCGGGCACGCGGACCCCGGTCGCCGCCATCATTGACCTCGGGGTGCCGATCATCGACGGGTGCTTGCTAGGCGAGTCGCTGCGCGGCGTGTTTGGCGAGCACATTCGCCTCATTGCCGTGACAAGTCGAGACGAGCCCGACGGGCGCGAGCGGAGCCTCACGGCGGGATTCGATACGCACCTGGTGAAACCGGTGTCGCCCAACCGGGTCACGCAGACACTGCGGCAACTGCTGGCGCACGGACACGCCGGCGCGCGACGCGCAGTCCTCACCGTCTGAGTGGTGACCCCGGCGGGGGTTCTGAACCCGCGATCTCGACCTGAAAGGGTCGGCGGCGGGTGTCGGAAATCGCGGGCTTACCTGGCTGTTGCCATTGTTCGTTGCCGCTGACCGCCTCGGCCGCCGCTCGAAGTGTCTTGTCGGTGACCGCAGCGTAACGCCGCATCATCCGCTCCGTCTTCCATCCGCCGAGGGCCATCACGATCAGGGCACTGAAGCCGGCGTTGAGCGCCATCTGTGGCGCCGTGGTGCCGCAGGTCGTGAAAGTGGAAGTCCTTGAGGCCCCCTGCCCGCGCGGCCTGACGGAACACACGGCCGATCCGCTCCCGGCTGTAGGGCCGGCCGGTTGGTTGGGGAACACCATTCATTCTGGTGGTCTCGAGCTGCTTGCGGAGGATCTTCTGGGCGTCGACGCCGAGCACGACCGGGCGGGCGCCGGCCTTCGCTTTCGGGAGCAGGATCACGCCTTGCTCGAGGTGGACGTCCTCGCGGCGTAGCAGCCGGATCTCCGTCATCCGCATGAGGGTGAGGGCCGCCACCTTGGCGATCTCGCGAAACGGCGACGCCATCGTTTCGAGCACGAGCAGCTCTTCCTCGGGCCGGAGCCACCGCACCCGGTTCTCATCCTCCTTGAAGAACGCGCCGCCAGGGAACCGGTACTCTGGCCGGGCCTGCTTGAGCGCCGCGCGGAGGGTCCGGAGATCCCGGTTGATAGTGCTGGTCTTGTTCGGGACGCGCTTGGCACGCCACTCGTCGCCGACCTCTCGAAGACGAGCTTGCCTTCCCCTCAAGCCGCGCATTGCGGAAAGCGAAGATATCCGCGTCGCCGATCTGGGCCACCGGCTTCGCCAGGAGCGCCGGCATGAGCGCTTCGACCGCCCGGGCGGTGTACTTGACGCGCCCGACGCTTTCCTCGTCCTTCCCGCGGGCCTGCATGTCTGCGGCATAGGCTTCAAACAGCGCCTTGAGGGTTGCTGGCGCCTGCTTGCCCCTGCTCCGCGCGCGCATGCTGCTCCCGCAGATCTCGGAGCAAGTCACTTTCCGCATCCCGGGCAGCTTCTGCTGTCGCGCATAGGCGCTCCTCAGGAGGCCGTGGTAAGCGATGCGCGCTTGCCGGGGCGGAAACGGATCTACCCGGGAAGCTGCTTGGCCGACTTCACCTTGAGGAACAGCTTTGGGTTCAGGGCAAGGACCTTGAAAAGATCTTGCGTGGATCGTGGTAGGAGCCAGGACGATCAGGCCCGTGAGTAGAGCGCGGCGGCCGGCCTGCAATTCTTCAGGGGGCCAGCGCAACACCTCCCGGTAAGCGTTTCACACGCCGCCTGATCCCACTCATAGTCCGCGTGAGGACCCACTTGACGAGTCCCACCCGAGAGCACGAAGCACGTCGGCGCGGCGAACCCCCATAACGTCGATGAACAAAAGGCAGATCGCTCCCGCCTCGTCCAGGTTCTTCGTGCCGGGCGGGCGACCTGGACGGCGGGCGGTGAGGGCGCGATCGGGCTGAGCGCGGAGGCGAATCTTTGCGGAGAAACGTCACGCTTCGCGGGCAGGGCTCATGAGCAGCCGTTCCTGTTCCTCGGGCGAGATCGTCGGGCGAGGTGTTCGCTGCCGAACGGGCGTGCGACGCTCTGAGAGTCGGCCAGCTTGCCGGCGAGCAGCAGGACTCGTGTCTGCCGAGGCATCGCTCTCCCGCGGAGCCGCCCGAGAAAACGCCCCGGCCGGGCCGTCGGGTGCGGCTCTTCGGGCTGCAGACTCTCAGGCCGGGACGATGCCCCCAATATGCTACGACGAACGCCAGGCTCGTAGTTTGGGGAAGGGCTCGTGGGCCGTCTCAGGCCGGGCCTGTATCCGGGCCGGCACACTTGCCCGTCGAGGACGACCCGTGCACGGACTCTGCGGCGACGCTGGCCGCGAGGTGGCGGCTACGACCTTCGTCCAGGCGACCTTGTCCACGCCACCCGCCTGAGGACCTGGCGCCGGCTCGCCGGTCCCGGTGGCCCCGGCGGCCCAGGAGGCCCGCCTGTGGTGGCGAGCATCGGGGGATAAACAAGGCAGCCTCCATCTGTCATGGTAACTGGTCGAAGGCCGCCAGTGCCCGGGTCGGATGTTGTCGCGCGCCCATGCGTTCCGAGATGGACAATTGACTTGCCCGGTCGCGCGGGCCGCGACAACCTGTAGGAGTTCATCATGACGCCGTCCTCGACGGGGGCCGGCAACGCATGCCGATGGCATCGTCCACGCTCACATGAAAATGCGCGACCTCCGCCACGGCCTGGCCTCCGCCTGGCCACCGTCTCCGCGAGATCACCCGAGCGCGATTCGATGCGCCGCGTCGATGAGCGCGCCCGCGTGACCGGCGTGACGATCCTCGTGGGCGATGGCTGCGTCGCCGTCGAGAGATCAAGCATGCCCGCGACAGCCACACCGGTGTGCTCCGGTGGGACCAGCCCCCTCGCTTCGCCGGGTGGCCGGCGTGTTGCTCGCGCATCTCGGCCGATCCATCACGAGCCTCGGCGACCTCGACATCCCCGGCTTCTACGGCAGCGAGCTTCGCCAGCACGCCCGTCGGCTCCTTGACGGCGGCGACGCTCGCGGCGAGTGGCTCGCGCTTGTCCGGAGCGAGCCGGGCGTCGGTCCTCGCGTACCGACCACGGTCATCGCCCCCGAGCCCGACGCCCTCTGCAGCCTCTGCGACGATTACGGTCCCCGAGTGGCCTACCACCAGCCCGGTGGGCAGGTCCTTCGACTGCACGCGGCGTGTCAAGCGATCTGGCTCGAGGAGCGGGATCGCCCCCGCTGATCCCAGGCACCGCTCACGCCCGGCCATCCGCTGCGCCGCCCTCGTGACGAGCGGGCGTGATCTGCGAGCTCGTCATGGGCCGCGCCGTATGCGACTGGATCGGCTGGAAGCGGTGAACACCGTCCTCATCGATCGGTACGGCGCGCCCGACGAGGTCGCGCGCGCTGTGCTGACGTTCCCGACGTCGAGCGCGTAGTCGACATCAACGCCCTCCGCGCCCTCGCGCCCCTTCCCCGCGCCCCCGTCCCCAGGCCATCACGCCCCCAGCCCCGCACGCCGCCCCCGCTGGAGCCGCAGGCACAGCTCATCACCGCGTTCACCCGCGCCGCGTCCGCGACGGGCAGCGCGCCTCCGCCGTCGAACCACAGGGTCGCCTCCGCCGCCCCGCCACGCTCCCTGGCAAGCTCGCGGATGATTCGCGAAGACACGATGTCCGCGCCCATCGCGGCGCTCGCGATCGTGCTGGCAATCGCCATCCGCGCGCGCTCGAGGGCGAGCGGCGGCAGGTCGTCGACGCTCGTGCCCGTGACGAAGCACGCGAGCTCGCCCGCGATGCTCATCGCGGCGGACGTCAGGCTCCCGCCGCTTCCGCCTGCGTGAGCCAGTACGTCATCCCCATCTCGCGGTACATCGCCGTCGCCGTCGCGATGTGCTCCCGCGCCGGCTCGTGCGCGCCCGTGCGCCGGTAGAGCTTCGCAAGGCCGAGGTGGCAGTGCGCAACGGCGGGGCGCATCCCGAGCTCCTCGGCCAGCGCGAGCGCCTCGCGGTAGTGGCTGTCAGCCCGCTCCGGCAAATCGAGGCGGGCGGCGACATCGCCGAGGAGTTTGAGCGATTTCGCCTCCCAGCAGCGCAGACCCCACTCGCGGGCAAGGGTCAGCGCTCGGCCGGTGAATTCGAGCGCGTCTTCGAGCCGACCGGCGAGAAGATACGCCTCGCCCAGATACGTGGTGGCGATCATATGGTTGAATCGATTTCCCATCACCACGTGGGCGCTCATCGCACGTTCCATCTGCGGGATGCCTTCAGCCGCCCGCCCTGAGAGCGCGTACGCGTAGCCCAGGTATATTGAGAGAAATGTGGCGAAGCCCGACAGGTGCCACTCACGACTCACCGCCAGCCCGCGTTCGAGCAGGCTCACGGCGTCCCCGAGTCTCGCCTCTCCAAATGGACATAGGCGCGAACCCAGCAGATGTTGGCCACGGCGACCGGGTGGTTGCGTTGCTCGGCGAGGAGGACGCCCTCCCGACCGTTGGTGATGGCTTGCTCGAACTTTCCCCAGTCGGTGAAGATCATCGTCAAATAGCCGCGCACCGTTGCGTCATGAGGTTCGCTCAGGATTCCTTCCGAGCCTTCGAGCGACTCCAAGACCTGCTCGAGAAGATTCTCGGCTCGTCGATAGTCGCCCGTCCGGAGGTACGCTCCGCCAAGGTACGTCTTCGCCGACACTTGAAGCGGAACATCTCCAAGCGACTCGGCGAGCGCGCAGGATTTTTGTCCGAACACGATCGCCTCTCCCGGATGCCCCGCAAGTCCGATGGTATGACACAGCTCGGTGTACAGCCGGCAGAGCGGCCTTTGATCGTCGAGCGATATGGCCAAGCGTTCGGCGCCGCGGAGATAGTGGAAGATCCGCTCGAACTCGCCGACCGGGAACAGGGCCACTTTCAGGTCGAGGCGAAGATCGATGGCGCATTTCAACGTCGTCGGCGCTCTCCGGCAGATGTTCGAGTGCGGCCAGCGCCTGCTCGAAACACGTCACCGCTTCCCGGTAGGCCGCGCGCGTCACAGCCTTGACGCCAGCTTGGCGGAGATATGCGACCGCCTGCTCCCCACATCTCACCCCGCACGGCGTGGTCGGCGAGCCGCTCGACGTGCTCGCTCAAACGCTCCGGATACCCACGTTCGATGGCCGCAACGATCCGCCGGTGGAGCTCCGTGCGCCGGTCCTCGAGCACACCGCCATACGTCACGTCATGAGTCAGCGCGTGCTTGAAGGAATGCGAAACCTCCGGGTACAGCCCGGTTTCGTAGAGGAACTCGCCGGCCTGGAGCGATTCGAGTCCGCGGCGAAGTATCTCGTCCGGGACCTCGGCGATCGCCTGCAGCAGCGCGAACGGCACGTCCTTGCCGACCACGGACGCGACCTCGAGCAGGCGCTTGTCCTCGGGCGCCAGCCGGTCGATGCGCGCCGCCAGGATCGCCTGCACGGTCGCGGGAACCTGGATCGCATCGATCGGCTGCGTCAGCCGATACTGGCCGCGCGTGCCCTCGAGCGCCCCGATCTCCACCAGCGTCCGCACGGTTTCTTCCAGGAAGAAGGGGTTCCCTCGTTTGATGAGTCGCCGCTTGAGAGGAGCCAGCGCGGGATCGTCGCCGAGCAGCGCATCCAGGAGCTCGCCCGTGGTCTCGACCGCGAGTGCGTCGAGCCGGATCTGGCCGTAGTACGTCTTGCTGCCCCAGGTGTGGCCGTACTCGGGACGGTAATTCACGAGGAGGAGCACGCGCGCGCCGAGATGCCATTGACGAGTCGGTCCAGCACCGCCTGCGTCTCGCCGTCGATCCAGTGCAGATCCTCGACGATCACACAGAGCGGCTCGGCAACGCTCGCCGCCAGGAACACCTGGCGTAGCGCATCATGCGTGCGCTGACGACGCTCCGAAGGATCGACCTTCGCGAACGCGTCGTCCGCGGGCAACACGCCCAGCAGATCGAGCACGGGTGCCAGAAGCCGATCAGGTTCGGGCGGCAGCGATCGCCTGACCTTGTCCTGCACCTCGGCCGCCGCATCCGTGTCCTGGACGTGGAACAAGCTCTTGAGCACATCAACGAACGGGTAATACGACGTCTGCGTGGCGTACGCGGCGCCGCCCGAAGACAGGACGAGCCAGCCGTGGAGTGAACGCACGGCCTCATGCACGAGACGCGACTTCCCCACCCCGGCCTCTCCGACGATGCCGACGATTTGCCCGTGTCCCTGCTCGGCACGCGCGGCGGCCTCATGGAGGAGCGCGAGCTCCGACGACCGGCCGACGAGGCGTGTCGTCGCGACGGGGTCTTCTCGTGGCGCACGACGACCCACGCGTTGCGTGCGGCGTCGTCGAGGCGCTCGAGCACGAAACGTCGAGCGGCGAACGGGACGACCGCCTCGGACACGAGAATGGAGCCCGGGCGATCGATGGCCACGAGACTCTCGAGGATGGGCCACGTCGCGGCTTTGCCGTCCATCGCGATGTCGTAGCCCGTGCCCTGTCGCCTCACCACGTGGTGATCGCAATGGACGGCGATCACGACGTCGCCACCGCCACTCGCGGTCGCGCAGGCGCGCGCGCCGCGGCGTTGTGGATCGCGAGCGCCGCGAGGGCCGCATGGCTGGGCGCGTTGTCGATCGGCTCGAGCCCAAAGACGCCCACGACACCGGTCGGGCTCGAGTCCTCGACGCGCCCGCCGAAGCTACGGATCTTGTCCTCGACGAGCTCGATCGCGCGCGCAACGTCGAGGCTCGACGACCGAAAAACTTTGGCGCGGAGGAACGCCAGGTGCCGGCGTTCCCACTCGGCGGGGCCCGACGCCTCTGTCGTTGGCGAGGTGCGGAGCGGCGCGCTGAGCGCGGCCGACCTCGGCACGCCGTCCTGATCTCGCAAGCCGTACTTGTCCATCCGCGCGCGCAGCGTGTTGCGCGAGATGCCGAGTGCGACGGCGGTGCGGCGAATGTTGCCGCCGTTCGCGCGCAGCGCGGCTTCGATGTGGTCGCGCGTGGCGTCGCCCAGTGACGACGCATCAGGACGGCGCGCTGACCACGGCAGTCGTTACAGGAGTCGGGACGAGGAAGTCGAACATGGCCGCCGTGATCTCGTCCGCGGCCGAGAGCAGCGCCACGCGCTCCAGCGCGTTCGCCAGCTCGCGCACGTTGCCCGGCCAGCGATACGCAACCAGCAGCTTGCGTGCGTCGGGGGCCAGGGTCCGAGCCGAAAGGCCGTAGTCCGCACACGCGCGGGCGAGGAAGTGGTCGGCGAGATCGAGGATGTCGTCGCCGCGTGCGCGCAGCGGCGGCAGCTCCAGCGTGATGACCGCGAGGCGATGATAGAGATCCTCCCGGAACCGCTGCTCGCCGATCGCCTGCTTGAGCTCCGTGCTCGTTGCGGCCACGAGCGCCACGTCGACCGGCTCGGCGCGCGTGCTCCCGAGCCGGCGCACCGCGCGGTCTTCGAGCACGGTCAGCAGCTTGCCCTGCAGCGCGGCGGGAAGCAGGCCGATCTCGTCGAGAAACAGCGTCCCGCCGTTCGCGGTTTGAAAGAGGCCCGCTTTCGCCTGACGCGCGTCGGTGAACGCGCCGCGCTCATAGCCGAACAGCTCGGCTTCGAGCAGCGTCTCGGGAATCGCGGCACAGTTCACGGCGACGAAGGGGCGATCGCGGCGCGTCCCGGCCTGGTGAATCGTCTGCGCGACAAGCCCCTTGCCCGTGCCGGTCTCGCCGAGGATCAAGATCGGCGGAACACGACGCGCGCCGGTCTGACGCGCGAGCAGTTGCTCGACTTGCGCCCGGATCGCGGCGATCCGTGGGCTCTCACCGCGCAGCGCAGCCAGGGACGAGTTCATCGCACCGGGAGCCTACCTCCGTTTCGCCCTTCCCGGGTCAATTTCTCACCCCTGACCCTCGCCTGACCCACACGTTGACCCACCAGCTCCATCGCAACATGGCGATTTAGTTCGAGTATTGGATTGGTGCGCTAGTTGCCCCTGAGGACGGCTGCCTGACAAGGAGGCCACCGATGAGCAACAGAGTTCGCGTGCTGATCGCTCTCGCCGCAGCCGTAACGATCGCCACCGCCGGTGCAGCTCTCCAGGGCTCCGGGTCAGCGACGCCCACCGCCGAATCGCGGGTGACGTGGGAGCAGCGCATGGAGCGGGTGGAGGCGGCGCTCGCCAGCCACGATCTGCGTACCGTGCACGATGCGGTGCGCGAGGCCGTGCGCGACGCGCATGCCACCTCCCTCAGGACGCACGCGTGGGCGCCGCTGCTGCAAGCCGGTGATGCGCAACAGCGCGTGGAGCAGGCGAGCGGGTCCGCAGCGCTGGGCAAGGAGCGCGCGCGCGTCACCTACCTGGCCGCGTTGTTTCACGCACGCGAGGCGCGCTCGGTCGACGGCGTGCTGCAAGCGGCCACAGCGCTCGCGAACCTCGGCGATGCCGAAATGGTCCAGCACGCGCTCGTCGTGGCGCGAGAGCTCGTCGGGCGAGATCCCTCGGCCCGTGAGCGCGTCGATCGCGCAGCCACCGAGCTGCGTGTTCGCGTGGCCGTCCGATGAGCGAGAGCAAATCGGAAGACATCGTGACGGTGATCCGCCTCGTGGCGCTCGGAAGCGACGAGCGAGGCGACGCCAACTCGGGCCTCGTCACCGCGATGGGACAGGCGTCCATGCGGACCGACGGAGATTCAATCTTCCTCGTCACCCACGATGCGTCGGCGCTTCGGCGCATGAAAGTGGGCGACATCGTCCACTGGGTCGCCGAGCGATTCGGCGTGGTGTGGCTCACCGAGCGCCGCCCCGGGCACACCGGCGCGGCGGAATGAGGTAACGACATGCTTGCAGACATCGGTCCTCACCGCTCCGCTGTCGATCGTGGTCGCGGTCGCCGGGTGCCTGATCGTCGCGGGGATGCTCAAAGGCATCATCGGCGTGGGCATGCCGATCATCGCGCTGCCGCTCGTCACGATGTTCCTCGACGCGCCGGCGGCCGTGATGCTGCTCTCGATGCCGCTCGTGCTGAGCAACATTCCCCAGGCCCTCGAAGGCGGGGAGGCGGCGCAATGTCTGCTTCGCCTCGCGCCCGTCCTGATCGGCATGCTTCCCGGCACGCTCGCCGGAGTCGCGATGCTCCTCGTCGTCAAGGCGAGCGTCGCGAAGCTGCTCACCGGCTGCATCGTCGTGATGGTTGGCTCGCTGACGCTCTTCGGACGAAACTTCGTGCTTCCTTCGAAGTCGCATACCCCGATGGGGCTGCTGTCCGGCTTCTCGGGCGGCGTGCTCGGCGGATTGGCCGCCATGCCCGGGCCGTTGGTCTTCACGTTCCTCCTCGCGAAAGGGCTCCGCGGGAAAACGTTCACCAAGGAAGCCTCCATGTTCCTGGTGCTGTCCGCGCTGCTTCTGGCCGCGACGCTGACCTGCAGTCAGCGTTTCGACGTGCGGGACCTGGCGATCTCGGTCGGCGCGGTGGCGCCGGTCGCGGTAGGAATGGTCATCGGCCAGCGGCTGCGCGACAACGTCCCGGCGCTGATGTTCCGTCGCCTCGTCCTGATCGTCGTGCTGGTCTCGGGACTCGAGCTGATCCGGAAATCGCTCTGGTCCTGACGCTCAACATGCTCATGGCCGGGCGTCACCCGGCCATGAGCGTGAGAAGACCTCCGGCGAGACGACCCGCGTTCCCGGCTATTTCGTCTGGCCCGCGCTGTCGACAACCCGCGTGGTACAACCTAGTGTCATGCCAGCCGTCACCTGGTCCTTCACGACGCCCGGTTCCTCGTGCGGCTCGACGGCGCCGTCGGTTGCGGAGTTCCTCCGATGATCAAGAGCATCTCGCTGTTGACGCGGAAGCCGGGGCTAACACACGAGCAGTTCATGAAGCACTGGTTCGAGATCCACGCACCCTTGGCGCTCAAGGTGCCCGGTATCCGGCGCTACGTGCAGACCCACATCCTCGACGAGCGTAAGCGCGCGGACATCTCGTCGACCGACGTGGAAATCGACGGGATCGCGGAGCTCTGGTACGACAGCCGCGAAGCGATGCTGCAGTCGGCGGCGACGCCGGAGGCGAAGGCGCTCTACGCGGACGGCGCGTTGTTCATCGGCAGGATCAAGTCGTTCATCACGGAGGAGAAGCAGATCATCCCGGCGTGACAAAGCGCGTAGTCGACATCAACGCCCTCCGCGCCCTCGCGCCCCTTCCCCGCGCCCCCGTCCCCAGGCCATCACGCCCCAGCCCCGCACGCCGCCCCCGCTGGAGCCGCAGGCACAGCCAACGAAATGGCGGCCCTTGTTGCCTACTACTCTAGCGGAGGTCGCTCAAGGAGCTGAGAAAAACCGGCGATTGAGTTCTCAGGCTGGATTCCCGCTGGAGCCGTAGGCACCGCGAGGCCAGGAGGTCTTTCTGAGCGGGCTTGGGTCAGTAGCGCTCCGGATTGCCGGGTACGCGCCTGGCGGTCCCGACGAACCATCGATCGACCGGGTGGAACTCGAACGTCTCGCCGTCCCGATACACGCGAAAGCAGCGCGGCCTGGCGCTGTCCGACACGTTCCACGTCCGGCAGAACTGCCCTTCCGCCGTGATCGACCAGCGGCCCACGTCGACGGAGTCCGGCGACCCGGAGTAGATCAGCCCGCTCGCGTCGAAGAACGTGTGGCCTCGACCGCTGTAGAACGTGTGCCCGGTGACCTCGGTGCGGATCTCGGCCGCGGTGAGCGGAGTCCTCCGTGGTGCCGCGACGGCGCTCGTGGCCGGTGTGCAGAATGGACGGATCGCCTCGGCAGCGAGCACCATCGACTCGTTGTCGTAGCTCATCGCATCCGCGAACCGGAACGCGGAGACGCCGTTCGGCAACAGCATGACCGTGTTGCCGCCGTAGCCCGACATGTACGGGATCTGGAAGAAGCAGCCGGCGCCGGTTCGGTACGGAATCGACCAGAACGACAGGTGGTAGCGCGGAGCGCCGAGATCGAGCCGTAGGCCCGAGCGGCAGGCCGGCGGTGTCGCTCGCTCGGAAGAGCGCCTCCGCGATCCTGGGCGCGGGGAGGAGCTGGCGACCGTCGTGGCGGCCGCCGTTCTGGAGCAACGTGGTGAGCTTGCCGACGTCGTCGATCGTCGGATAGAGGCCGTAGCCGAGAATCGGAACGCCGCGGCTGCCGTCGGCCTCGATCGTGTGCAGCATCGGCGCGTGGAAGACGCCGATCGGCCGGTATACCTCCTCGACAACCATATCCCACAGGTGCGCAGTCGGTCCTTCGCGACGCTTGAGATACGCGTCCATCGCTGCCGCCAGCACGAACGTGTGCGTGGTGTTGTAGCGGAACACCTCGTTGCGCGCCCACGGATATTTCGGATACGCGAAGGCCGCGTCGAGCTTGTCCGTGAGCGAGCGCTTGCCGAGCCACTCGAACATGCGCGGCCGGTTCTCGTCGGCGGAGAAATCGTTCGGCTCGCGCCGCGGCGAGCGCTCGCCGATCCCCGTCGCCATGTTGAGCGCATCGGCGAACGTGACGTCCTTCCAGCCGTCGTGCGTCGCCGTCACCGTGAGGTAGTCCGCGATCTTCGCGTCGAAGACACCGTCGCCGTATTTCTGGGCGAGCCGCAGCAGCGCGATCGCGCCGCCAAGCGACTTCGTCACCGAGAATGCGGCGTTGCGCATGTGTCGGCAGTACGGGAAGGGACCGGTGCGCGTGTTGCAGCCGTGCAGATACACGACCCCATCGATGACGAGGCCGCTCGCGCTGACGTCCTCCGTGGTGACCTCGCCGATGAGACCGTCGACGCGGGGCCGCGCGCCGATGCCGGCAGCGCGGACCATGGCTTGACGGGGACCTCGCGCTGGCGCTCGGCGTCGAACTCGCGCCGTACCGCTGCCTCGTCGGCGACGACGCCCGGTGTATAGGTCATCGAAAGCGTGCCCCAGAGATCGTTGCGCGCCCACTCCGCGGTCTCCTGGGTGATCTGGATCCCGAGGTTCGACACGCGCGTGTCGTCGAAGACGAACGTCCCGAGCCCGTTGTGCGCCCCGGTGCCATCGACCACGAGGAACGGGAACGAGGCCCGCGACATGCCCTGGTCGCCGGGCTCCGACCAAATGCGTCCCGGCGAGACGATGATGAGCTGGGACGGCGGCGAGGAATCCGCGCACGACCGGCACGAGATGCTCGCCGTGCGTGAGCACGGCGACGGTGAACGCGGGCGTCGGCACGGGAAGTCCGTTGCATTCCCGGTAGGCGCTCGCGACGGTCCCGGCCGAGACCGTGATCGTGCCGCGGAGCGAGTGTCGTGCCGGACCCGTGCCGCCGACGGGCATGAAGTAGTCGTTGTGAACGAGGGTGCCGGCGCGTGTTCGATGCGAGCAGATCTGCCGCGGTCAAACGATCGCGCGATCCCGATGCCGGCGTCGTTGGTCGGTTCGTCCGTGATGAGCAGCCAATGGTGGAAATGTCCGGCGCGCGACCCATGGAGACCTTGCGATCGACGACGCCCGGCCTGGATGTGCCAGACAGCGTGTCGCCATCAGATCGGTACCGATACTCGAAATCGGGCCTGGCGACCGTCGGGAGCTTGAAGCGAAGGACACCGTCCGCTATGCGTCCCGTCGCGCGCCAGTAGCGGGGCTGGCGGATTTTCAGCGCCTCCGATGTCCCGCGCGAGTAGACGACGCGCGCGACCCCGTTCGCGAACACTTCCTCGACGACGAGCGCGCTGCACACGTCGCCGTCCCAGACGCCCGTCCACGCGCCGGCGAACCGTGCACGGTCGTCAGGCACGTTCGTGCCGGGCGATGTGAGCTTCACGTCGGCCGGCAGCGGCGTTTCCCGCACGCAGTCCCTGGCGTGCGCGGTGGCGACGAGCAGCGCCGTGGCCAGGATGGCGATGGCGCCGCCGGCGATCACGCGAGACCGTAGTCCGCCCATTGCCTGTCGATGCGGTCCATGTCTACTTGCGGAGGAATCGATCGGGCGGGGAACTCGTGCTTGTGCGTGGCGTCGACGCCGACCTGCGACGAGAGCACTTCCTTGCGGGCGTTCTGATCGCCGTCCGTCTTCCTCCGCCAGGAGGGATAGGCGACATCAACGCCGTGTCCGCCACCGCACGTTCTCCGTCCCCCTACCTTCGGCCCCCGGCCCGCTGGGAGCCGTAGTCACAGGCACATGACCAGCCTCGGCGCGCGCCGACCGCGCCGCCGGAGGCTGAGCGGCATGCTACGCGGGCGTACCCCCACCGTCAACGCGCGTAGTCGACATCAACGCCCTCCGCGCCCTCGCGCCCTTCCCCGCGCCCCCGTCCCCAGGCCATCACGCCCCCAGCCCCGCACGCCGCAGCCCCGCTGGAGCCGCAGGCACAGCAGCCGTTCGGCCTGGGCGCTGACCGGCTCCGGGTCGGTGCGCGCCGCCTCGAGCTGCGGGACGAGCGCGCGGCAGTCGTGCAGGAGCGCGAAGAGCCGCTCCACGAGGGCGACGGCGCGCGCGGCGGGCTCCTCACTCATGGCGCCGCCCACGGTAGCCGGGAACGCCGCCGTGTGCAATGCTCGGCCCATGCCGCGCGCTCCGCGTCCCCGTCCGCCGGCGCCTGACGAACGCCAAGCCGCGCTCCCGCTCCCCGCGGCCCGGCGCAAGCCGCCCACCCCGGAGCAGATCGCCAAGATCGTCACGGCCAAGCTCAAGGCCTCGGTGGGGCAGCGGGCCACAGGCCGAGATCGCTCGAGCGCCTGATGGTGCGGGCGCATCGGGGGTATCCCAGCCTCGCGGCGTTGGTGCAGGACGCGCTGGAGCGGGAAGGTTCCTGAGACGGTAGGTTCCTAGAAGAACTCCTCGAATCGGGGAGAATCTCGCCGCCGACATAGTTCAGGGCTCTGAGGGTTATGTTTATGATCGGTTCTTGTCCCCAAGGCCCCGCGTCCTGCAGCGTTATAAGGCTTTCGGCCTCTCCCTCCATCCTCACATAGTCCTCGGGGGTGTAGTCGGAGAGACGGAAGGCCGCGACTTATTGCCCATGGTGCAGTATGCCCGTGGTGACCCGAACGGGGAGAGACCAGCGACCGGCTTGTAGTGATCCGCGTGTCGGCTGGAATGACGCGACCTTGCGTGAGGTTCAGCGCGCAATGCTTGTCCGTGTTGTCGAGTCTGTAGAGGAACCAGAGGGGGCTACTCTGAGGGTCTTTCCCTCCATGGAACGGTTGCAATTCCTCCATCAACGTGATCGCTCTACCCGGCATTCCTGCGGTCATGCGGAGCGTCCCCGCTTCTTGTACTTCCTTTCGGTATCGAAGATTGGGAAGGCTGTCTTGGTGCTCGGGGTCGAGTTATTCGCGATGACCAACTCCCAGGCCGAGATAGTCGAGGCTGGCCCTGATGTTGTGTAAGCAATCCCCTAGGATCACGGACAGGTGCATAGGTGGAGGCTCGCTGACGACCAGAAAGGCGTTCCGAAATTCACCATCATCGTGAAAGTCGAGATGGCAGAAGTTGCTATTTAGGTATGGGACACTCTCCTCCCCAAAGGCGTTAATATGCTCCTCTGCGCGAGCGAGCTTTAGTCGAGCTCCGTCAAGCGGATGGGCCATTACTGGTCACCTCGCCGTTCCCAGCACCGGAATCTCCGAGTACCACTCGTCCCCGTCGGGCACCAGCACGACCTCTGACCTGATGCCCGCACCATTCCACCCACGTCGCGACGCTCCAGGCGTGCCACTGTATGGACCCGGGCGCTGGCCGGATGGACGCGCTTGATCGGGATCACGCGCCCGCACGTCGGGCACGGCCGCGTCGGGCAGAGCTGGCCGTCCTCGTCGACCCAGCGGGGCGGGCTCATCTCACTGAATCACTTCATCCGCCCGCGCCAGCAGCGACGGCGGGATCGTCAGGCCGAGCGCCTTGGCGGTCTTGAGGTTGATGACCAGCTCGAACTTCGTCGGCTGCTCGACGGGCAGGTCGGCGGGCTTGGCGCCCTTCAGGATCTTGTCCACGTAGACCGCGGCACGCCGCTGCATCTCGGAAACATTTACTCCATAGGACATGAGGCCACCTGCCTCAACGAACACTTCGAGCTCATAGACAGCGGGGATCCGATGCGCGGCCGCAAGATCGACGACGGTCTTTCTATGCACGAACATAAAGGCTGGCGACATCACCGCCACGCCCTGGTCGTGATTCTTCTTCATGCCGAGGAAGGCGGCAGCCAGATCCTCCGCTCGGTCGCACGATGAACGTATGAACCTCAATGCCGAGGCTCCGAGCCGCGATAGCGGCCTGTTCATCGTACCGAGCGCGTGTCTGGGGGAGTGCCGAGGTTGTGACATCCTCTCGAAGGAGCGCGACCTTTGAAAGATTCGGTACAAGCGCCTTGAGGAGCTCGAGGCGCTTTGGGATGAGATCATCGTTCAGGAGCTGTGACCCCGTGATATTGCCCCCGGCCTTGCGAGGCTGTCGACGAGTCCTGCGGCGACGAGATCACTCGTCGGCGCGACCGACTACGATGGGGATGGTTTTCGTTTCCAGTTGAAGGAGCTTCGCCAGGCCCGCGCTCGAAACGAACAGCACGTCGACCTTGAGGCGTACGAGGTCAGCGGCGCCTGCTGCGAAGCTGATCGGCTGATTCGCCGAACCGTCGCTCGGGAGGGATTGATCGCGCAGGATTGCCCGACGTCGGGCGAACAACCATCCGCTCGTCATGGGGAACGAACGGCCGAACGTCGGGGCAAACGAACAGGGCCGGGCGACGGCGTGCCGCGACGCTGGCGGTTGCTCGCCGCGTTCCGTTGCCACTGTCGTTGCCACTTCGGGGGTGATTTGGGGGAATTGTGCGGCATTCTCGCCCCACGCTCGAGGAGAGCAATGGAGCGAGAATGCCGAGAAATCACAGGATCTTGAGTGGTGACCCCGGCGGGATTCGAACCCGCGATCTCGACCTTGAAAGGGTCGCGTCCTTGGCCAGGCTAGACGACGGGGTCAGGAGGGACGCTCGAACGCCGACGATGATAACAGAGGCCGGCGGACCCGACAACCGCCGGGGTCGCCGAAGATGAGCTGGTCGCCACATGCGCGACGCCACCGCCGTCGCGGAAGCACACGCGTGACTGCGCTCTAGCGCGCCGCCGTCAAGCGGCAGGCGGACCCGCTACTTCGCCGGCGTCACCTGGACGTACCAGCCGCCGAACGTGGGCTCCATCGTGATGCTGCGCCCCTTGGGCCCGGCGTAGTAGTTGAGCGGGCCACTCGCGATGTCGGACATCTCGAAGGTCGCGGCACCCCATTGACCGTTACCTTGCCCCATTGCCAGTTCGGGCCCCATTGCGCGACCATGCTGCCGTCGGGCTGGATCGTGAGGTAGTAGAACTGCTGCGGCCCGTTGAAGCCCTGCGTGATCGTGCCCTGCCAGTTGCCCGCAAGCTCGCCGACGCTTGTGATCCGTCGTCGGCGCTACCGACGCGCACCCGGCGAGCAGGAGAGTGGCCAGCACGACCCGAATAGCGCGGTTGATTGCCCTTGGCGCCCGCATCGCCGTAGCCTCCTTCGCGCCCTTCGTCATGGAAGCTTCCGTTTCCTCCCATCATACATAGTCGCGCTCGCGATCCCCACGGTCAGGTGGCCGGTGCCGGCGAGCTTCGCGGACGACGGCGCCGGACGAGTGGCCGCTCTGGCGGGGCATGGCGGCAGGGTTCGGCTGACCCCGTCCGATGGATGGCCGGGCCTCGGCGTGTCGCGGGCTGGACTGGCGGGCAGCGGCGGCGTAGAGTAGGCGACCGATGAGCGACCCGACCCTGCCCGCTCTCGACTACAAAGCGCTCGTGCGGGACGACCGCATCCACGCCTCGCTCTACACCGATCCGCGCATCTTCGAGGACGAGCTGGAGCAGATCTTCTATCGCGGCTGGATCTTCGTCGGCCACGACAGCGAGATCCCGCGCACGGGCGATTTCGTCACGCGCTCGATCGGCACGCAGCCCGTCATCATGGTGCGCGGCAAGGACGGCGGCGTCGCCGTGCTCGTGAACCGCTGCATGCACCGCGGCACGATGGTGTGCGCCGCATCCCGGGGCCACGCCCGCACGTTCTCCTGCCCGTATCATGGCTGGACGTACGACCTGGGCGGCGAGCTCCTCGGCGTCCCCTACCCCGGCGGCTACACGGCGTTCGACAAGAGCACGCGCGGCCTGACACGACGTCGCCCGCGTCGCCAGCTATCGCGGCTTCGTCTTCGCGAGCTTCAGCGACGAGCGGCATCTCGCTCGCGGAGCACCTCGGCGCCGCCACGAAGCTGATCGACCGCTCCTGCGACCTGTCGCCGGAGGGCCGGATCGAGCTCTCCGCCGGCTGGGTGAAGCATCGCTGCGCCGCCAACTGGAAGATGCTGCCCGAGAACGACAGCGACGGCTATCACCTGGGCGTCGTGCACCTGCGCGCTGTTCAAGACCGTCCGCAACGCGCAGTACCAGCGCGTGGTCGGCGACGAGCGCGCCATCAAGGCGGTGGTGCGCGACTGGGGCAGCGGGCACATCGAGATCGACTGGTCTCCGGGCTATCAGCGGCCATTCGAATGGTTCGGCGGGGCGTCGGGATCAGCCGTCGACGAGTACGTGGCCGCGATGGAGCGGCGCTATGGCGCCGAGGCGACGCAGCAGCGCATCATGCAAGGGCCCGCGCACGCCCTCATCTTCCCGAACCTCTTCCTCGGCGAGACCAACATCGCGATCGTCGAGCCGCTGAGCGTGGAGGAGTGCGTGCACTGGCACACGCCGATGTTCCTCGCGGGCGTGCCGCAGTTCAACCGCCGGCTGCTCCGCATGGCCGAGGCGGGCATGGGCCCGGCGTCGTTCCTGATGCCGGAGGATCTCACCGTGGCCGCCCGCAACCAGGTCGGCCTGCAGCGCGCGCAATGCTGCAGTGGCTCGAGCTGAGCCGCGGGCCTCGATCGCGAGTACGTCGACGCCGACGGGCGGTGCGTGTCGCACGTCACCGACGAGACGACGAGCCGCGGGCTCTGGAAGCACTACCGGACGGTGATGACGGGCGGGTAGCCCGTCCTGCCCACGTGTCCTCGCCGCCCCCGCGATGGTCTCCGATGCCGAGCGCCAGGCCGTGGTCGAGTTCCTCTACCGGGAGGCGCGGCTCGCCGACGAGGCCCGCTACGCCGAGTGGCATGCGCTCTGGACCGACGACGGCGAGTACTGGGTGCCCGCGAGCACCGATCCCGACGCCGATCCCGACAAGCACATCTCGCACATCTACGACAACCGCGCCCGCATCGACACGCGCGTGAAGCTGCTCCAGACCGGACACCGCTACAGCCAGGAGCCCGCCTCGCTGATGCGCCGGCTGATCTCCAACATCGAGGTCGAGCAGGCCGCGGACGGGCAGCTTCATCGCCGGAGTCGAACTTCATCCTCGCCGAGCTCTCGATCCAGGCGAAGCACGAGATGCACTGGTGGGTCGGACGCACCACCCACCGGCTCCGGCTCGTCGACGGCGCGCTCAAGATGAGCCGGAAGAAAGTCGTGCTGATCAACGCGGCGGAGCCGCTGCCGAACCTCTCGTTCCTGATCTAGGGGCAACCCGCGCGGGCATTCGTCGGCGCTTGACAGGGCTCCACTCGACACCCATAGTTCTTTCACCCTGTTGCGAGCGCGGTGCGGATCGGCCTGCGCTCCGCGCTCGCGCCCGATCGAGCAAGGGAGGTGATCGCCCTCGCTGTGAGAGATGCCGTCGACGCGTCAGCCCGACGCGGGTCGCCGCGACGTCGCGGCAGCGGCGGGCTCTTGCGCGGTGCATCGACGGCCCTGCGTTGACCCGATGTGCCAGAATCCTCGAAGGAGCGTCGCCATGGTGATCCGGATTACCTGGGGCAAGCTGCGCGCCGGCTCGTGGGACGAATTCGAGCGCACCTATCGAGCGAACGTCATCACGAAGGGCAAGGGCATCAAGGGGCTGCGCGGCCGCTGGCTGTCGCAGGACTCGGAGGATCGAGATACGGGGTTTGCCGTGAGCCTGTGGGAGAGCCTGGCCGACATGCAGGCGTACGAGCAGAGCGCGCTGTACCGGGAGATCATGGCGCCGCTCCAGCCCTTCTTCGTCGGCGAGTACAAGACGTATCGCAGCGAGGTGAAGTACACGGACATCACCACCTAGGGCCGGGAGCCGTCCGAGGAGCGGTGAAGGGCCGCTTCTCGGACGTCGGCGTGTCATCGTGGCTGCGCCATCGTCCTTACATATAATGAGCCCGTGGTGAGCGGAATGGCGGCCACGCCGGGCGTCAGCGCGACCTACAAGGCCCGCGAGGTCGAAGAGACCCTCGACGTTTGGTTCTACCGGCCGCTCGGCTACCAGATCGCGCGCGCCGCCTCGCGCTTGAGCCTCACGCCAGTATTACAACATCCTCACCGCCAACACCCGGATGTTTGTCTTGGCGGTTGCGGTGTGCACCGAGCGGCCACTCCTCTATCTGGGGTTCGAGATCGTGTTCCTGAACGCGCTGCTCGTCTGGGTCTCGTCGGTCCAGAATCGGATCAACAAGCGGCTGCTGGATGAAGTACGAGGCGCGGGCACGTCGGAACGTCCGTCGTGAGACGGCTCTCCCTGCGCGGCGCGCCCTTCGCCGATGCTGGCCCTGGCGTGTTCCTTCGCGGTCCATCGCAGGCGGGCATGGATCTTCGCGGCAGACTGAGCCGCCCACTCGGCTGAGCGGCATGCTTGCACCGCGTATCGCCGTCGGCTACCGTTGACCCATTCATTCCACGATCAAGGAGATCTCGCCATGCCGCCGACCAAGCTCGCTCACCTCGTATTTCAGACCAACCGGCTGAAGGACATGCGCGACTGGTACTGCTCGGTGCTCGGGGGCGCGTGGTCTACGAAGACCCACGCCTCTCCTTCGTGACCTACGACGACGAGCACCATCGCGTGGCGTTCGTGGACTTCGGTCCCCTGGCCCCGCGCGACGACGGCTCGGGCCAGCTCATGGTGCGACCGACCGATCGCCCCGGGTTCCATCACGTGGCGTTCACGTTCGGCTCGATGGGCGACCTGCTCGACAACTACGTCCGGCTCAAGGACCGCGGCATCCGGCCCTTCTACTGCGTCAATCACGGCCCGACCACGTCGATGTATTACGCCGATCCCGACGGCAACCGGGTGGAGCTTCAGATCGACAACTTCGCCACGGCCGAGGAAGGTCAGGCGTGGATGCTGTCGCCAGCGTTCGCGAAGAACCCGATTGGCGTCGAGTACGACCCCGACGAGCTGGTCGTCAAGTTCCGGTCAGGTGCCCGTGGCGGACCTGGTCTTGCGGGACTAGAGCGGGCCCATTTCGCCGGGCGTCGTCACCCTGGGCGCTCCGATTCCGACGCTCGAGCCAAGACATGACCGACGCCGAGTACATGGATCTCGCGCTCCACCATGCGGAGGGGCCTTCGCGCGCGGCGACTGGCCCGTGGCGGCGGTGATCGTCCGCGACGGGGCCGTGCTCGCGACGGGCGAGAACCGGCAGAACACCGAGAGTGACGTCACCTGGCACGCCGAGCTCGAGGCCATCCGCACGGCGACGCGGACGCACGGCGCCGAGCGCGTGGCGGGAGCGACGGTCTACACGACGATGGAGCCCTGCCCGATGTGTGCCGGCGCGATGAAGCTTGCCGGCATCCGCGGGCTCGTGCTCGGGGCGCGGCACGCCGCCCTCCGGCGCACCGACGTCGGCGACTACTCCATCGAGGAATTCTGCCGCCTCACCGGATTCGACGTCGCGCTGGTCGTCGGTGTCCGCGAGGCCGAGTGCATGGAACTGCGCAGACGCTGGGGAAAGGACCAGGTCCGGACGTGAGTGATCGGAATACCCTCGACGCGCCGGTCGAGCGCTGGACGCCGGACCGATCCGGCGAGGAGACAGCGGATGATGAAAGCCGTGGTCCTTCACGAAGCTGACGACATGCGCCTGGAGGAGCGGCCGGTGCCTGAGCCGGGGCCGGGCGAGGTGCTGCTCAGGGTCAACGTGACATCCATCTGCGGGACCGACGTCAAGGTCCTGCACCGGAAGCTCCTGGGCCAACCCGCGGGCGAATTCATCATGGGCCACGAGTATGCGGGAACGGTGGCTGCCCTCGGCCCCGGCGTGGACGAGCTCACGGTCGGCGACCGCGTCGCCGTCGAGGTGCACAAGGGCTGCGAGCGCTGCGAGAATTGCATCAAGGGCTGGTACACCTCGTGCCTCAACTACGGCAACATGGCCAAGGGGCACCGGGCCAAGGGGCTGACCTGCGATGGAGGCTTCGCCGAGTACGCGGTCAACCACGTCAACACGCTCTACAAGCTGCCGGACAACCTCACCTTCGAGCAGGCGTGCATGGTGACCACAGCCGCCTCGCCGCTCTGGGCGATCGATCTCATGGGCGGCTACCTCGCCGGCGAGACGGTGCTCGTGCAGGGTCCGGGACCGATCGGGCTCCTCGCCGTCCAGCTCGCGAAGGCGCTGGGCGCCGAGCGCGTGATCCTGTCGGGCACGCGTCCCGAGCGCTTGGAGATCGGCAAGAAGCTCGGAGCCGACTTCCTCGTCAACGTCCGCCACGAGAGCCTTCCGCGGCGCGTGGCCGAGATCACCGCGGGCAAGGGCGCGGACTCCGTCCTCGAGTGCGCGGGGGTCCCACGTCGATGCAGGAAGCGCTCGAGAGCGTCAAGCGGGGCGGGCGGATCGGGGTGGTCGCCTGGTACGCGGGGCCGGTCGAGGTGGACATGAATCTCGCCGTCCGCAGCAATGTGCGCATCTACGCCGCGCGGGGCGAGGGCGGGATGAATTCGGGCCGCTCGCTGGCGTTGATGAGCGCGGGCAAGCTCGATGCCGACTCCCTCATCACACACCACTTCCCGCTCGCCGAGGTGCACGAGGCGTTCCACACCTACGTCGATCGCGTCGGCAATGCGCTCAAAGTGGTCATGCACGTATGACCACCGCACGCTCGCATCGTCCCGCACACCGCTCGCGTGCGGGGCTGGACGATCACGCCGAGCCCACTTCCTGAACAATCAGCTCGACACGGTGTGGCTGGCGGAGTAAGCGGGCCAAGCGCGGCGTCCACCTCGACCGCTCGCTCTCCACCGAGGCCCCGGGCCGGCCCTACCTGCCCTGACCGCGAGCGGGTAGATTCGACCCATCGGCCAGCCGCGACGCCTCGGAACATCACGCCTATACCTCTTACCCGGTGGTTTCTTCCGCACCCAATTGCCGTCGACCTTCCGACGAGAGAAACACTATTCAGGAACGCGAATTCCGCCGCCTCGGCCTGGCACGTCTGATGCGTTCACGAGGTCAGCGTAGGACATTCTGGGAGCATCAACACTCCCGTTCATGGAGGCACGAGATGAGAAAGATCGGTCTTCTCGTCGGCGCTTCGTTCGGTATCGCCACGCTCGCGCTTACGGCGGAATTGGCGGCGGCCGAGCACATCACCGTCGTTCCTCAGCCCGGTGTGGTGGTGGCTCAGCCCGGCGTCGTCTACACGCAGCCGGCTCCGGCGCCGAGGTCGGTGACCGTCGTGCCAGCGCCGACCGTCGGTGACGCCGGCACCGGCAACCGTGACGGTCGTTCCCGCCCCGAGCACGGTTGTGGTTCCGTCTCCGAGCCCATCCAGCCCGACGCCCATCCAGCAGACCATGCAGGCGGAACAGATCAGGGCGGGCGTGGTGCGCGCAAACACGATTTACGCGAACCGGATCGAAGCTGACCGGGTGCAGGGCGTCATTCACCATACGGGCAGCGTGAAGGTCAACGCGCCGTCGGGCGAGATCGTCGGGTCCGACGTCGCCACATCCGTGATCTACGCGGACGCGATCGCGGCCAACTCCGTCCTCGCGGATAACATCTACGTGCGCGATCTCGAGATGTCGCCCGCGAAGTTCGTCATCGTTCCCCTGCAGGGTGGAACGATCGTCCGCCGCCAATCGCCCTGAGGCATCGGCGTGACCGAAAAAAGCCCTTAATCAGCCAGAGCGACCGGCCATCGGCCGGCAAGGAGGATAGGAGATGAGACGATATGCAATCAGCGGTCTCGCGCTCACCGTTCTCGTGCTTGGCGGCTGTAGCAGTGCCCCCACGCGCGTCGGGCTCGATCCGGACGTCGAGTATGTGGCGCCCGTAGCTGGCGTCGTGTACGCCTCGCCCACGACCACGGCACCGGCCACCACTACCACGGTCATCGCACCCGCGACCACGACGGTCGTGCAGACACCGGCCGAAACAACCACCATTCCCGCTCCGGCCACCACCGTGCTGCCCGCGCCCGGCGCCACCGTCGTTCCTGCGCCGGGTACGGTGGTCGTCCCCGCGCCGGGCACGACCACCGTCGTACCCGCCCCGGGCACGGTCGTGAGCACGCCTCCTCCCGCGGCGGTCCCGCAGACACTGAGAGCGGAGGGGATCGAGACTCAGCGCGTGCGCGCGAACACCATCTACGCCAACAAGATCGAGGCGAACGAGATCCTCGGGGTCATTCACCAGGACCGAAACCTGAAGGTTGGTAATACAAAGGGCGACATCAAGGGTGGGCCGGAGGTCGTGGCTTCGGTCATCTATGCCGACGAGATCAAGGCCACCTCGGTCGTCGCCGACCACATCTACGTCAGGAACATCCGCCGTCGGTAAGCGGGCGGCCGTCTCGGGTCACGCCGCGCTCACCGCGTCGGCGTGGCCCGGATGATGAGTTCGTCTTCATGCCAGTGTGTAATCGCTTCTCCCTGGCGTGGCGGTATTACATGGCGGCATCTCCGGAAAAAGTTCACCCTGGAACAAAGGTCGTGTACTTGCTTCCCAGCAGCGTGCGTTTGACCGCTGTTCTCGGCGGAGCCTCGCCCTTTATCACCTCGTCCAGCGGGATGGCACACCGCTTGCCCGATATCCCTCGTGGCCACCTCCGGAAAATCTGCTGCGTGGCCCGATCAACAAGAAGGGAGGAACAGGGAGATGAATCGTCGTTTGACATCTCGTTCCGCAGCCATGGGTGCAGTCCTTGCGCTGAGCGTGGCGGCCGTCGTGGGACCCGCCATGGCGCAGGACAAACAGCCGGCGCCTCCGTACGGCACGGCGCCCGGCACGGCCCCGAGGCCGACATCGCCGAGCATGACTCCGGCGGAGAACCCCAGACCGGCGCAGGTGGAGGGGACGGTGAAAAAGGTAGACCCGGGCGCCCAGACCGTGGACATCTCTTCCGGGCTCTTCGGCATGATGGGGCGCAGACTCGAAGTGAATGATCGGACAACCATCCAGTTGGATGGCCGGCAGGCGACGCTCGCGGACATCCGCGAGGGCACCAAGGTGAAGGCCTCATACGAGGCGCAGGCCGGCAAGAATGTCGCCACGGTGATCGAGGTCATTCCCTCCGATGCGGGCTCGGCGCCGGCGTCACGCCCGGGCACAAAGCAGTAGCAGATCCGCAACTGCTGTCGAGTCGAGTCGGGTGCGGGCGCGGCCGTGCGTAGGCCGCGCCCGCAGGCGATTGCCGCCCTCGCCGTCTTCTCGACCGTTCGCACGCTCATTCGAGTCAGACTTATCTTGACACCCTTCGGTACGAGGTCTAGCCTGACGCTCGTGCGACGTGTGAGGTTCGACCCGGACGCCTTCCGTCTCCGCGGTCGCGGAGTTTTCTGAACTAAGTCTGTCTTCGGCGGCAGTCGGGGCTTGCTTCCCGGCGATCCGCTTCGCGGATCACTTCCTGCGCGCCGCTCGCGGCCATGCTCCCCTCCGTCGACATTCTCCCTCTGCCCATGCTCGATGTCGGAGTGAGGGGTGAATCGCCGCGAACCCGGGAGCGTCTCACGCCATATCAACCAGAGGAGGACACGCATGCCCGAGTTCCGCTCCATGGAGGTCGCCGACGAGATCACCTGCGAGCGACGAGGCACCCATGCCACGGGCCATGACCAGGAGCCCCACTGCGAGCACCGGACGTACGGGATGATCGGCGCCTCCGAGCGCATGCTCGATGTGTACAGGATTGTCGCGCGCGTCGCCCCGACGACGAGCACGGTGCTCATCCAGGGCGAGACGGGCACCGGGAAGGAGCTGATCTCCCGCGCCATCCACTCGGCGAGCCGCCGGACCCACCGTCCATTCGTGCCCGTCGATTGCAGCGCCCTCGCCGAGACGCTCCTCGAGAGCGAGCTGTTCGGCCACGTCAAGGGCGCATTCACGGGGGCGCTCACCGACAAGCGAGGCTTCTTCGAAGCGGCGGCGGGCGGGACGTGCTTCCTCGACGAGATCGGCGAGGTGAGCCCGTGCATGCAGGCGAAGCTCCTGCGCGTGCTCCAGGAACGCGAGGTGAGGCGCGTCGGCGGCACCGACAGCGTCAAGGTGGACGTCCGGGTCATCGCCGCGACCAACAAGGATCTGGCGACGCTGGTGGCGGAAGGAAAATTCAGGAAGACCTCTTCTACCGGTTGAGCGTCGTGACCATCGTCCTGCCGCCGTTGCGCGAGCGGCGGGAGGACATTCCGCTCCTCGCCCGCCACTTCCTCGAGGCCTACACCGCCGACAACGATCAGGCGCCGTGCTCGATCTCGCCCGACGCCATGGCATTGCTCGTCGCGTACGAGTGGCCCGGCAACGTCCGCGAGCTCCAGCACGCGATCGAGCGCGCGGCCGCGCTGAGTCCGAACCCGATTCTTCTCCCCGAAGACTTGCCGCCCGCGCTGGTCGGCGCGGTGCGGCACGCCGGCGCACCCGTCGGGCCGGGTCTCCGCTTGCAGGAGGTCGTCACGGGCCATCTCCGACGCGTTTTGAAACAGGCAGGATGGAACAAGAAGCTCGCGGCTGAGCTCCTCGGAATCCACCGGCGCACGCTCTACCGCTTGACGAAGCGCTATGGGATTCCGCTGGGGAAGCGCGAGTGAGGCGAGGGGTCTCACGCAGCATGCGAGGGTCTCACTCGGTGTAACCTCTCGAACTTCCGCTCCTCCTTCCCACTCGCCACCGATCTCGTGTGGCCGTGACGAACCCCAGCCGCATCCGACGTCCTCCCAGCATTTCTCCGAGCCACTTCCGAAGTGCCTTTGTCGGCAGGAGCTTGCGTCTGCGCATCGACGCGATGCGCCCGTTCGCGGCGCATTGGCAAGCGCGTTGCGTATTCCGACGGTGGCAGGGCGCACGGCGGTCACGGTGGAGCTGCTCGCATCGATCCGTCGCGCCCTCGCCACCGGGTCTTGCAGCTCACCATCGTCGGATCACGAGACAAGGAGAGTGAAAGATGTTCGACTCGCACGGTTACTATGGCCAGCCGGGCCTGACGGCGCAGCAATTCCTCCCGCAGGGCTTGTTCGGCGCTCCGCCGGCCGCATTCGCGCCGTACGCCGCGTTCGGAACCCTGCCGGGACCGTGGGGCCAGCCCACGGGGCCGTCGATCGGAGGCTGGCCCGGGCAGCAGCTACCGCTGGCGCGTTCGCGCCGCAAGGCCTGTTCGGCCATCTGCCGGGCCAACACGCTCAGCCGTTCGGGGCCTTCGGAGCAGCTCATGGCAATCCCCAGTTCACCGGCCTCGGGCCGCAGAGCGGCCTCTTCGGCAACCTGCCGGGCCAGCAGACACAGCAGATGGGAATGGGACAGCCGCCGATCGGCTACCCGTTCGGTGGATGGCCGGGGCAGATGCAGCTCGCTTGCATCACGCCGCAGGGACTGATCGCCATTCTGCCGGGTCAGTTTGCGCAGCCGATCGGGCTCGGGCAGCCGATCGGGACGCTCGGACCGTGGCCGGGGCAGCAGCAGCTCGGCAGCCATTTCGGCGCCGCGGCGGGGCGCAGCTTCCTGCCCTACCAGGTCCCATCCCAGATGGCCTACGCCTGAGGTCGTAGGCGCTCGAGCCCGAAGCGAAGTCACGGCAGCCGACTCGCCAGTGAGCGGCGTGCCCGCGGGCGTGATCGGGTGGACGGCGCAGGCCGTCCATCCGGTCATGTCGGCTTTGAACCTTCACGAACGATCACGCGTCCATCGAGGAGAACGTGAATGGCTGAGGACAGCACGAAAGCCGCGGGTGCCGCCAGCGCCGCCGGCGGCTCGACTCTTGGATCAGGGTAAACGCCAGTTCATCATCGGGCCCCGCCGCGGAAGCCAGGCGGTCGGAACCGGACTCAGGCCCATGCCGGCGGCGGCGATGCGCGCCCTCGTCGGCCAGCTCCCGGGTCTCGAGATCGTGCGTGTGCTGCGGCCCCGGCGCGGCGTCTCCGCGCTCTCGGTGATTCCCGACGAGGCGACCGAGGTGTACGTGGCGCGCATCGATCCCGACCGGGCGGAGCTCATCCGCCAGATGATTCCTCCGCAGCTCGTCGTCGAAGAAGATGCACTGCTCGAATACGCGACGCCCACCGGCCTCGTGCGTCCCGGCCCGGCGCGGCTCGCCTCCTGGAGCTTCGCGGGCGCCGTCGAGACCCGGCCGATGCGGTTCCGGGTGATCGGCGAGGGCGACAAGCCTCTGGCCAATGTCGGGGTGAGCCTCACCGGCGAGGGATTCCCGCAGGAGGGGCGAACGGACAAGAAGGGCGAGGTCACCATGCCCCTCATCGGCTTGCCCGGCAAGCGCGCCCGCTCCCTCTTTGCCAGCTCGCCGAGCAATTACTGGGATCACTATCTCACCGAGCCGGAGCTCCTGGACGGCGAGGTGAATGTCGTCCGGCTCCGCCCCATCGACGAGACCATCGCGGGATTTCCTGAGCACTACCGGTACGGGTGGGGCCAGCTCCAGATGGGGCTGGACCGTGTGTCCGAGACGCTCGGTGGCAAGGGCGTGAAGGTCGCGATCGTGGACTCCGGCGTGGACACGACTCACCCGCTGCTCCGCCACATCCGTCTCGGTCTCGATCTCACCAGCCCGGCTGATCCGCACGGTTGGACGCAGGACATCATCGGGCACGGCTCGCACGCTGCCGGCATCATCGCCGCCCGCGACGAGTCGGGGAAAATGCTCAGAGGCTTCGTGCCGGACGCCGAGATCCACGTCCTCAAGGTGTTCCCGGGTGGTCGGCTCAGCAGCTTGCTCGAGGCGCTCGACTACTGCCTCGAGCGCGAGATCGACATCGTCAACTTGAGCCTCGGCACGCTGCAGCCGTCGCAGGCGATCGAGCAGAAGCTCGAGGAAGCCGCGTTCCACGGCATCGCGTGCATCGTGGCCGCCGGGAGCTCCGGCGGACCGGTGCAGTATCCGGCTTCGTCGCCGTACACCTTGGCGATCGGCGCGGTCGGGCGGCTCAACGAGTATCCGGACGAGACGTGGGATGCCACCACGGTGCTGCCCAACCTGATCGCCGCGGACGGGATCTTCTCGCCGAGCTTCAGTTGCACCGGCCCGGAGGTGGCGGTCTGTGCACCCGGTGTGGCCATCGTCTCGACGGTTCCCGGAGGCTTCGAGCCGCAATCGGGCACGTCGACCGCGGCGCCCCACGTGACGGGCCTGGCCGCGCTGCTGCTGGCCCATCACCCGGCCTTCCAGGGGCCGCTCAGGTTTCGGAGTCAGGAGCGGGTGGCGGCGCTCTACGGCATGATCCGCTGGCTGTGCGTTCCGTACGGCTTCGGCGCGGAGCGCACCGGCGCCGGGCTGCCGCGGCTCCACGGGATCGAGCAGGTCCTGCAACCGAGCCCTCAGCAGGCAGGGCAGAGGGCCGGCTCCACCGGTAACGGCCAGGCCACCGCGCGGCCTCCGGCGACCCCGTCGGCCGTGCCTGGCATGTCCTTCGGGCAGCCCATCGGCAGTGTGCTGAGCCCGATGGCGCCAGCCCCGCTCGGCCCGCCGGTCGACGCGGCGCACATGACCCCGCTCTACGTTCAGCCAGCGCTGGTCGCCCAGGCATGGCCGGTCCAGGCCTTGCTCGAGTCCCTGCGGCGGCAATACCTGGGCAACTGAGCGCCGCTCTCGCCGACGTCCGTCACGCGCTCGCCGCCCGGCTCGCCCGCCGTGCTAGGGTGCGTGCCGGGCGTCGGGGAGATCGCCTCGAGCCCGCTTCGCGGCCATCGCGGCCGTCATGAGCCCGAGCGAGCGCAACTGTGCTCCTCGACGAGCCCACCGACGGCAACCAGCCCTCGATCATCGACGAGATCGCCGATCTGCTCCACGTCCAGCGGCACAAGCGCGGACTCGCCATCGTGCTCGTCGAGCAGAATCTCGAGTTCATCCGGCGGCTGTCGGACCGCGTCCTGATCATCCAGAAAGGCCGGATCACCGGCCCGCTCGTGCCCGACGATCTGGGCGACGAGGATCTGGTGGCGGAAGTGTCACGACGTACGAACGGTTCATCGGTACGGCGGCGACGCGCTTCTTCGCCACGGCCAAGCCGATCCTCGACGATGAGGTCGTGCTGCACATCTGCGAGGAGGTGTGGGCCACGTACGGGCTCCCCCGGCTCGGCTCCGTGCGCCAGGCCGAGTGGACTCGCGCTTGGGCCGCGCGGTATGCTCTGACTTGATTCGCCAGGGCAAACCTGACCGAGGCCGGAAGGAGAACGCAATGAGCATGTTACGTCGTGGCGCGCTCGTGATCGGAGTGCTCGCGGGGATCGCCCTCGTCGTGTCGAGTGCTGTGCCCGCCTTTGCCGGGGGTCGGGTTTTCTTCGGTGTGGGACTCGGGTTCCCCTTCTTCCCTATCCGTACCCGTACCCTCCGTACGCCTACCCCGCCTACGCCCCGCCGGTCGTCGTGCAGACCGCGCCCCCGGCGTATGCCGAGCCGGAACCTCCGCCGCCGTCTCAGCCCCAGTACTGGTACTACTGCCCCACCTCGCAGGCGTACTACCCGTACGTCGAAGGACTGCCCGGCCGGCTGGCTCCAGGTCGTGCCGCAAGCAAGTCCGCCCGCTCCGGCGCCGCGCTGACCCGAGTCGATCCCGTTCCCGAAGTCTTCCCGCTCGCCAGGGCGCACGCGTCGCACCACCCGGAAGACCGGAGCGCACGGCATGAGTGGCGGGGCAAGCGCCTCCGTCACCGTGATGTAAGGTGCCAGACTCGGACGCGCGCCCTCCCGTGGACCCAGTTTCCGTGAAGACAACCCGCGGCATCCGCTACCATGTCACCGAGCGGACAGCCCATCACACGACAGGGGAGCGACCCATGGCGAAAGGCACCTTGATCGCCGCGATGAACATGGCCCGTGCCGCCGAGGACGAGTTCCACGACTGGTACGACACCGAGCACCTGCCGGAGCGGGAGCGGGTGCCGGGCTTCCTCTTGTGCCGGCGCTTCGATCGGGGCCGACGACCGCAAGATCTCGGTCGCGACCTACGACCTCGACACGGTCGCCGTCTTGCGGAGCCCGGCGTATCTCGCGATCGGCGGCGAGAACCTGTCGCCGTGGTCGAAGCGCGTCACCGGCCAGGTCGACCGCCTGATGCGCTTCGAGGGCGATCAGATCCTGCCCGGCGACCAGCTCCCGCCCGGCGACGCCGGCGGCCTCCTGGTGAACGCGATGAACATCGCGCCCGAGCTCGAGGCCGAGTTCAACGAGTGGTACGACAAGGAGCACATTCCGGCGCTCAGCGCGGTCCCGGGCGTCCTGTGCGCCCGCCGCTTCCGCGGCACCAGCGGCAACCGGAAGTACGTGGCGCTCTATCACCTCGCCACGCCGGAGGTGCAGGAGTCCGCCGCGTGGAAAGAGGCGCGGGTCAGCGACTGGACGAGCCGCCTGCAACCGCATTTCCGCGATCATCTCCGCCTCGTCTGTCGCCGCTACGTGCGGGGTCGCTAGAGCGATGATAAGGGCCCATCTGCTTCGTTGGCGCCTCGACCGCACGCTCAACGTACAGAGAGTACGCCTCGCGTGCGGCCATCGGGCGCCGCCTCGCAGCTGAACCCTTCTCATCGCTCTAGCCGGCGTTTGTTCGACGGGCTCGTAGGCGACCGCTTGCCGGCTTCGGCCTAGTCGATCTTCGATCGGCCGTCCGTCTCGCGCTGCGCGAAGGAGGAATACAGCGCCGCCCCGGCGACGATGAGGTTGGCGACAACCACGGGCACGGCATCGATCGCCACCCCGTAGATCACCCAGAGGAACGCGGCCCCGGCCTGGATCCTCCTGAGCATCAGCGGTTGGCGGAACAAGTAGGAGCTGGCGAACACCGCCGTGGCGAGCCATCCGATCAGGGAGAGGCTCATCTCACGACGCCCGCGTCGGGACACTCGCGCAGGGTGACCCAGTCCGTGCGGGCCTTGTTCCACTCCTGCAAGACCAGCCCGTAGGAGGCGAAGAGCTGCCGGATCCGCACGGCGTCCCAGCCGACCACTTCCTCGAGGACGGGCACCAGGACGCTGAGAGCGTTGTCGCTGACGACGGTCCGTTGGGCGATCCGCGTGATGTGCTTGGCCTCCGACACCGCGATGGTGAAGCCATTCGCGCTGTTGACGTGCAGCATGACGTGGATGTCGGAGCTGCCGTCGCCGACGTACACCGTGTGGTCCGGGCTGACCTGCAGCCGGGTCGCGAGCGTCTCCAAGATCGCGACCTTCCCGTATCCGGCGGGGACCTTCGTGACCGCGCAGATCTCGCCGGAGGACGCGTCGTACTCACACTCCGCGCCGTAGATATGGTCCGGTGGAACGATGCCCTCGAGCGCGGACTGGACCACCACTCTCGGAGCGGCCGAGATGACGTAGAACGAGAAGCGATAGTCGTCGGCGCCTGCCTCGAGACATTCGACGAAGCGCTTGATGTCTTTCTTCAATCGCACCTGCTTCCCCGTCTCGACCAGATGCTCGCGGCGGACGCACCGGAATTCGGGATCATGGCGAAGCGAGGTACGCGAGCTCCGCGCCCTGCTGCACGAGGTGAATGTCCGAGAGACCGGCAACCTTCTCTCGAAAGTTCGATACGCCGATCAGCTCGCTGAGGACGAGCCCGGAATCATTGAAGCTCAACGTCTGGTCGAAGTCGCTGGCGATGAGGTAGTGGCCGGGCGCTGCCGTTCTCGTGGACATGTTGATTCCCCACCGTTTAGATGCAGGGATGACGCCATGCGTCGCAATCCTATGTCCGCGGGTGTTTCTCGCGAGCCGAGCGCCGCCGGGCCTGCTGCTTCGGGGGCATGCGCCCAACGATTCGGCAGTGTTGTCCGGGTGGTTCAGCGCGATCATGACGTCCGATCACCTGGGTCATCGATCTCGCGCGGCAACGCGTACGCACGCGGCCCGACACGTGGGTCTCGGCTTCGCCGTACGCCAGGAGAGGGGATCGCACCGATCGCAGGCTCGGCGGGGATTTCTTCTGGCCGGGTGCGCTCGCCACGTACTGGTGGGCCGATCCGAAGGAGGAGATGATCGTGGTGTCCATGATGCAGTCGCCGCTGGGCCGGCACTACTCCCAGCTCCTGCGGGGCCTCGTGCTCCAGGCGATCGCCGAGTAACTCGACCCTCGATGGGTTCGCCGCTGACGCGCCGGCGCGTCAGCGGCGATCGCGGAACATCGATGCCGCGCTACGCCGCCACATTGCGCGCGATGAACGCCTTGACCATCCCGCGGGCGCGGTCGGTTTGCGGACCCGGCGTTGCGACCCACTCGTGTTCGCTGCCCTCGAACACGTGGAGCTGGCAGTCGCCGCCGGCCGCCTTGTACGTCGCGGCGAATTTCTCCTGCACGGCCGGGAGCACGTTGTCGTCGAGCGCGCCTTGCATGATCAGCATCGGCGTGAGCGTCACCGCCTCGCGGCGCTCGAGTATCTGCTGCGGATTGCCTTCGTAAATCGTCTCCCACGGATTGAAGTAGGTCTTGTTGTTCTGGATCATCCCCGCGCGCTGCATCTTCTCCGCTTGCTGGAAGCGCGCGTACGGGTCGCTGATCGGTGAGCGCGTCGCGACGTAGGCCACCGTCGCATCGATGTGCGGGGCCGCCGGCAAGGGAATCGCGTTGTAGCGCGCATCGCGCGGGCGCATGCTCAGCAGCTGGGCGACGTGGCCGCCGCTGGAGCTGCCGTATACGCCGACCTTCGACGGGTCGCCATTCCACCCGGCCGCTTTCGATTTGAGCCAGCGCACGCCGTAGTTCGCGTCCTGCACACACGCCGGGTATGGCGCTTCCGGCGCCAGCGTCATGTCGATGGCCACCACCAGCACGCCGCTCGCCGCCACCGCGCGGTCCATCGGCTCCTCGGCGAAACGGTCCTTGCGGTTCCAGGCGCCGCCGTGCAGGTCCAGCAGCGTCGGGAACGGTCCCGCGCCCTGCGGTTGATAGATGCGGGCCATCAGCATCCGCCCGCCCGGCGCGCGCCGGAGCTCCACCTCGCTGACCTTGAGCTCGAATGTGGCCGCGGGATCGTACGCCGTCTTCATTCTGGATCCTCCTGTCGCATCAGCCGAATGAACGGGACCGGGCCTCGAGGCCGCTGCGATCGGCACGCCGGCCGCGCCCAGCGCGATCATCTTCTGCAAAAAGGTCCGGCGTCCGGGGAATGCCTGTCCATGCTGACCTCCTTATCCCGTGTCCGGCGTGACGGTTCGATCGACCACGCTCATGCCTTCCAGCGCGAGGCCGTAGCCCAGGTAGTCGACCAACTGTCGCTTGAGGGGCTGGGTAAACAGCACGCGCGTGTAGCGGAGGAGGAGCGAGGATTGCCGCGCGAGCTGCTCGGCCAGCGCCCAGGCGCGCGGGAGGAGATCGGGGCGAGGGAGCAGCTCGCTGACCAGGCCCAGCTCCAGCGCCTTCGGCGCGTCGAGGACTTGCCCGGTCAGCAAGAAGTAGCGGCCGCGATTCCAGCCCAGCAGCAGCGGGTAGATGATGTGCATGCCGTCGCCCGGCACCATCCCGTTCGGGAAGTGGGCCGAATCCTGAAACTGGACGTCATCGGCGGCCAGCACGATATCGCACAGGAGCGGGATCTCGGAGTGCCTCCAGGCCGGGCCGTTGATGGCGCTGATCATCGGCACCTCGATGTCGAGCAGGCTCATCAGCAGGTGCTTGCCCTCCCAGTAGACGCGATCCCACTGCGCCGGCGTGCTGCGCATGCCGGTGCCCCCGGCCGCGCGGGGACCGGAATAGGTGTCGCCGGTGCCCGTGAGGATGACGACCTTGTTCTCGGGATCGCTGCCCACGTCGCGGAAGGCCTGGGGGAACTCGCCGTGGGGCAAGAGACCCCACTGCAGGGGCCCGCCGCCGGTGTGAAACGTCATCTGGAGGATGCCGTCGCGCCGTTCCATGCGGATGGTCTGGTACTTCGTGGCGTAGTCGCTCAAGCGCGTCATCAGACTCGATCCCCCTCGCCCGACAGTCGACTCGCCCGTCCGTTGGCGAGCGGCACGCTCGCCGTGATCGCTCTCGGCCCCGAGCCATCCTCCGCCGCCGCGAAACGGTGGTCAAGAGGACAGACGGCGTTCGAGGACCAGTCTGTCCACCTCGGGCTGCCATGTCGAGCGGCGTCAGCCGGAGTATCGCGCAATTCCCCTCACACCTACGGCCCACCCGTAGCGCAACCGCCAGCGACAAAGCCAACACCGTGTCGCCGACACTCGGCCGCGCGCTCTGCATCGCGCGTCAGCCCACGCCTTGCGGATGGCTTCCTGCTCGGCCGGTGAAGTCGAGCAGCCCGGCAGGGCGCCGGCCAACACGAGTCCGAGCAGGGCCGCAAGCGCGAGCAGTCGCATGCGGGCCAGTGTACGCCCCAGACGTGACACAACTTCCCCGGTTTGTGCCGCGCTCTTTCGCGAGAGACAGCTGCGTGGTGACAGCGGGTTGCCGCCGCTCGCTCTCGCTGTGCCATGTCATGCACTGCTCGTGCACGCATCGTTCGTCGGATCGGCTCCGGCCCGGCCTTGATCAATCCGGCAAGCCTGCCCGGCTGGCCGAGATCGCAGATGCCGCGCGCAACGATCCTTGATCGCGCTCGGAGGTTGTTGACAGTCTCGACCCACCGATCATCTCGCACGAAGGAGTGCGTCCGCGTGCACCGGGCGTTCTCGCTCTCGGGACAGCGTCATCCGACTGGGTCAGTCGTACTCCCGGGACAACGACCTCTTCCGCAGAGGACCTGGGGCCATTGCCCAGCCGAATTCAAGCGAGGATCACGACTTGCATCGGAGCCAAGCTGACGGAGACGACGCGCGCCGGCCCGGACGAGCGCGAGCCATCGCCTTCTTCGATGTCCGCTGGCCCGCTCGTGCTCACGGGGCAAGCCGCGGCGCCGGGCAGGTTCGTGAACAGGACCGCCATGCTCGACGGCGAGGCGTGAAGGGGGGCGTCCACGATCACCTGGCCCGAGAAGGTGGAGGACGTGCTGCAGTTTGCGACGACCACGATTTCTCGCTTATAGAGGATCCGCGAGAAGGCGAGCACGCCTCCGCGAAAGTCGGAGATGCCAAAGTGCACGCCGTCCCCAGAGAGCTGGCGAAAATAGAAGCGACCGTAGCGGAGAGCCGGCTCTGCAGCCCTGAGCGTTGCCAGTTGCTGAATCGTCAGGTAGAACGGGCTGGCTTGATCGAAAGGCGCGGGCGCTCCCCACAACGCCTCGCGCACTGCCAAATCCGCGTTGCCGACACCCGAAAGGCCCTGTTCGGTGCCGTAGTAGAGACAAGGAATACCCGGCAGGGTCAGGAGGCAGGCCAGCCCGAGCTTGGTCTGCGGGTCGAACTGTGCGCCGTTGAAGCGAAAGCGTGACCGCTGATCGTGGTTGTCCAGAAAGGTGACGAAGTAGCGTGAAGCCTCGCCGTGCGAGCTCACCACGTTCCGCTCAACGCGCTTGCGCGTCTGGTACATGTCTACCAGCGCGCGCGGCGCGACTTGAGCCTTGGCCACGCCCGGCAACACGAAAAACAACGGGAAATCCAGCGCGGCGTCCACGCCGACTACGTCCTCGTCGGCGGCTGCGCCCGCCCGATGAACTGCGCGATGCGCTGCTCGTCGTCGTACACCTCACCGAACGTGAAAAAGTTCTTCTTGCCGATACTCAGCGCAAACTCGCGCATGGCATTGCCGAAGGTCAGCGCAAACTCGTCGTCCAGGTACTTGAGCGTATCGATGCGGAAGCCGTCGATGTCGAATTTGGCGATCACATACTGATAGCAACTGATCAGAATCTGCCCGAGCTCGACATCGCCGGTGAGCATTTGCTTCAGCGACTCGAAATCCCCTTCGGTCTCGACCGGACCCCCGCTGCCTTGTTGCCGGAAGAAACGATTTTTGCGCAGCTCGGTGGGAAAGAGGCTGGCCGTCGCGTCGGGCATCGCCGCTCCGTCCGAGACGGTGGTCGCGTTTCCGTTGCTGTCTCGCCAGCGAACATCTCGCCGACTTTGGCTAAAGGGCGCTTGGGAGCCGAAGCCCGGATATTCGAAGACGTCACCGGTGTGATTGAGGACGATGTCGAAGATGACGTAGATGCCGAGCGCGTGCGCCGCATCGATGAACGCCAAGAGCTCCTGCTCTGCCCCCGCGGGGTTCGACGCGAGGCGTGGATCGATACTCAAGAAGTCCTGGATCCCGTAGCCGTGATACGTGCCGCCGTTGGCCGCGCCGTTCAGCATCTGGCCGTTGAACAGCACCGGCGTGAACCAAACGGCGCCGACTCCGAGCTGCTTCAAGTACGGCAGCTGAGCCTGCATGCCGGCGATGGTTCCGCCTTTGAAAGCCGCCAAATTGCGCGTCGAAGGGCAGGTTGCGCGGCGGCGCGTTCGGATTGTTGAAGCGGTCCACCATCAGGAAGTAGATGAGCATATCGCGCCAATCTGCCGGCGAAGGGGTGACGCGCGCTGGCTGAGTCGTGAGCACTCGTACGAACCGCGGCCGCGTTGATCGACGACGACATGTTTGCCTCCAGCCGAGGTCGGCACCGGTCGGCCGCTCGGCCGCAGCTCAATGCGTGGACCCTACGTCGCCCAGCGACCGTCGTCTCGCGCTGGACCTATCATCACGTCACGCGGCAATCACGTCGACGCGGCGCCCTACTGGGATCCGTCGAGTTTCCGATGCGACAGACACGTTGAGCTCGTGCCACCTCGCGTGCCGACAAGCGCCCGCTGAGCGACTACCGCTGCTGCGCGGCAGACCCCCATCGCTTGCAACCGCTGCCCTTTGGGCGATTGAGCGACCGAATTATCTAGTTTACTAAATTGGTTTAGCAACCTAACATTAACAACCTGCGAGGCCTAAACTTTCTCAGAATCACATTCCGATGCCGACATATCAAAATAAGATCGCAATCATTATCAGAGCGGATCTCCTCGAGTGGCAGAAATTAAACGTGGCGGCGTTTCTCGCCAGCTCGGTTGCCGTAAAGTTCCCCGAAACTCATGGAAGACCGTTCGTTACCGCAAGCCGGACCGAGTACTTGCCGTTCCCAAAGAATCCCATGCTTATCTACAGGGCGGAAAACGATCAGCAAATCCGGCGTGCGTTTGTGCGAGCAAAAGAGCGAGGATTGAGCATTGGCATCTACACAAGGCCGCTCTTCGCGACGAAGGGAGAAGAAGAGAACCTCGGTGAAATCCTCAAGCTTCCTGACGAAGAGCAGGATCTTGTCGGGATCGTTCTCTATGGGGAAAACAAGCAAGTTGATAAGGCGATCGATGGCTTGAAGCTCCATCCTTAATCGGCTCGATCCGGCCGCCTCGGCATCCGGCGGCGGTCGCCCCGTCGGTGGGCCTCGTCACCCTGATGTAACCTCCCGAGTCGGTCGCCGGCCCGCCCCAGGAACCGATGGCACAGCGGTGGTGGCCAGGCGGCGGCCATAGATCTCGCGCAGGGGCGGGGCGCACAGCGTGAGGACGGTCACCACGATGAAGGCGAGACCCGGCAGCGCGAGCACCGCCCCGGTGCCGAACCCGTCGGCCAGACGGCCGGTGGCGAGGTTGCTGAAGGCCATCACCCCGCCGCTCGACCCCCAGTACAAGGCCAGCACCCGGCCGCGGACGTGATCGGGGGTGGCGATCTGGAGCAAGGTCGTCGCCAGCGCGATGAACATCGACTGTGTCAGACCGACGGCCGCCGCCGCGAGCAACGCACCGGGCCAGGAGACGGCGTAGCCGAGGGGCACCAGCGTCAGCCCGCTGAGGATGCTCGTCGCGAAGAGCAGATACCCGCAGTGGACCCGTCGCGCGAAGCCGGCAAGCAGGAAGGCGCCGACGAGCGAACCGCCGCCGATCGCCATCACGAGCAGGCTATAGGCCGTGCCGGACGCACCGAGCACATCAGACGCCAGCCGGGGCAGGGCCGCGTCGTAGCCCATCGTGAAGGCACAATGAAGGAAGACGAGCGTGATCAGCGAGGCCACGACCGGGGCGTGGAAGGCGGAGCGGACACCCTGCCCGAACTGCGCCAGCGGGTTGTGGTCCGAGCCGCTGCGCTGGTGCGGTACCTCGCCCAGCACCCAGATCTCCCAGAGCGCCAGGGCAGAGAGCGCGGCCGCGACGAGGAAGGCGCCGGCGCCACCGCCGACGTGGAGCAACGGCGCGGCCAGCAGCGGCCCCAGCAGCCGTGCGCCGTTCAGGTTCGCCTGGAGAAGGGAGACCGCGTTGAGCAGGTCGCGCTCGGGACGAGGCTCCCGAGCATCGCCTGCTCCACCGGCGTGCTCGACGTGCGGGACGCGCCATGGATGAAGGAGAGCGCGACGAGCGGCCAGACGTTCTGGCCTCCCGTCCATGCGAACCAGGCGAGCACGAGGGTCGAGAGCAGGCCGATCGCGTTCATGGTGAGCAACATCGTCCGCCGGTCGTAGCGGTCGGCCAAGACACCGGCGAGGGGGTGATGATGAGCGATGGCAGGAAGGAGGCGAACACCACGAGGCCGACGGTGCTCGAGTGGTGGTGCAGGTCGAACGCCACCCAGCCCCGCGCCGTGAGCGCGGTCACGTAAGCGACGCCCGACAGGATCGACGCCGTCCACAGCGGCCGAAAACGCCTGTGCTGAACGGCTGAAAAAATGCCCGCCCGATCTGCGCCCGCCACGATGTTGGTCGGCATCCGCTCTAGGCTGCAGCCCCTCGCCCCCGGCGTCAAGCGGGGCATCCGGTCGTATCTCGGATGAGCGCCATCATCGGGCGCGCCACGCTCGAACACCCTCGAGGACACGCTCCGTCAAGGGAGCTGGTGATCGACCGATAGCCACCACTGCTCATTCTCATGGCGTTCTGCAGCGTGGTCAGCAGAGGTACCCCGACGCGGCCGGTTGACGACCGTTGGTCGCGCGCGTAGGGTAGCCGCGTGCCAACCCAAAGGAGGGTTCGCGACATGGACCAGCCCCGTCTCGGCCGCAAGGTGAATCGCCGGCGTTTCCTCAAGACCGCAGCCGGAACGACCGCCGGCGCCGCGCTGACCGCGTGGTCGCTGAAGCACCCGGCGCCCGGCCGAGGCGGCGGTTCGCTCCGACCGGGCCCGCGCCGCCGAGCCGAACCCCAAGCGCGGCGGCGTGCTCAAGTGGGCGGGGCCGGCGGAGGTGGCGCACTTCGACGTGCACCAGGGCGCGTCCCGCGTCATCCTGGGCCAGATGCACAACAACCTCGTGCGCTTCAACCCCGCCGACGGCCTCAAGACGATCATCCCCGATCTCGCCGAGAGCTGGAAGGCGTCGCCGGACGGCAAGACGTACACCTTCAAGCTGCGCGACGGGGTGAAGTTCCACGACGGCACGGCGTTCAGCTCGGCCGACGTGGTGGCCACGTTCTCGCGCATCATCTTCCCGCCGCGCCGGCATGGCCAGCATCTACAAGGACCAGTTCGCGGCGGTGGCGAAGGTCGAGGCGATCGACCGCCTCAACGTGCGGTTCGTCCTCAAGGAGCCGCAGCCGTACTTCCTCGAGCTCTTCACGCCCTCGTCGATGATCGTCTACTCCAAGAAGGCCCTGGACGAGAACAACCAGGACCTGCGCAAGGTGATCGCGCCCGGCACCGGCGCCTTCATGTTCAAGGAGCGCAAGGTCGCCGAGAAGTGGGTGATGGTGCGGAACCCGAACTACTGGGATCCGAGATCCCCTATCTCGACGGCATCGAGCTGCTGCACATCCCGGCGTGGACGGACCGGGGCACCGCGGTGCTCACCGGCCAGGCGGACTACTCTCCGAACGTCTCGCTCGAGACGTACCAGGAGGGGCTCAAGCGCAAGGACATCGTGGGGACGGTGCGGTATCCGGGCGAGTTCAACTCCTACCAGGTGCACATCAACAACGAGCGCAAGCCCTTCAACGATCCCCGGGTGCGGCGCGCCATCAACCTGGCCGTGAGCCGGCAGAATCTGATCAAGGCGTTCGGCACCCAGGAGCCGATCGTGCTCACGCGCTGGATGACCCACGCCAGCGAGTTCGCCACGCCCCTGAGCGAGCTGGAGAAGCTGCCGGGGTATCGCGCGGACAAGACCGCCGACCTCGCCGAGGCGAAGAAGCTGATGGCCGCCGCGGGCCTGGCCGACGGCATCAAGGGCGTCGACTTCGTGTCGGCCTCGGTCGCGCCCCACGCCGAGATCCTCGCCCCCGCCTTCCAGGACGAGCTCCGGCGCACGCTCGGCATCGAGTCCAAGATCCGCGTGATGGAGCGGGCGCTCCTCATCGAGGAGCTGAAGAAGGGCACCTTCGACATGATGGTGCAGACGGAGTACCGCTCGCCCATCGGGGATCCCGGCCCGGGCTGGGAGATGTGCCTGAAGACGGGCGGCTCGCTGAACTTCTCCCGCTACTCCAACCCGGAGTTCGACAAGCTGCTGAAGCAGATCAACAGCGAGACGAACAAGGGCAAGCGCAAGCAGCTCTTCGCGCAGGGCATGGCGCTGCTGGACCAGACGGCGCCGCTCTACCTCATCGGGTTCACCGACCACCTGCCCATGTGGCGGAACACCGTCAAGGGCCACGCCAGCGAGGGCCGTGTCTTCTCCGAGCTGGGTCGCGTGGACACGTTCTGGCTGGACCGGTAGCGCTCGCCTCCGGACTCCGGACCAGCCGGAAGGCCTGACGGGGACGACGCCGGCGACGGCGGACCATGCGCAAGTACCTGGCCAGCGGCTGCTCATCGCCATCCCGACGCTCTTCGGGGTCACGCTGCTCATCTTCATCGCCATGCGCGTGCTGCCTGGCGATCCGCTCTCCGCCATCTCGGGCGAGGGCGGGGGCACCTACGTCCTGAGCAAGGAGCAGCTCCAGGCGGCGCGGGTGAGCCTGGGACTGGATCGGCCGTACGTGGTCCAGTATCTCGACTGGCTCCGCGACATCCTGCGCGGCGACCTGGGGAAATCGTTCTGGCGCGGCGAGCCCATCCGCGAGCTGATCTTCCGCCGGGCGCCCATCACCGGCCAGATCGCGCTGATGGCCATCATCCTCTCCTGGGTCATCGGGTTGCCCGTGGGCGTCGTCGGGGCGCTGTGGCGGAACTCGTTGACCGACTACGCCTCCCGGTTCGTGGTCACGCTCTTCATGGCCATCCCCAGCTTCTGGGTCGGGCTGATGGTCGTCCTCTCGCTGGTCCTGGCCTTCACGTGGAGACCGCCCCTGACCATCGTGTACCTGTGGGACGACCCGATCCGAAATCTTACAGATGACCACGGGGCCGGCCCTGGTCCTGGGGGTCGCGCTGGCCGCGATGATGGCGCGCATCACGCGCTCCTCGGTGCTGGAGGTGCTGGGCGAGGACTACGTGCGCACCGCCCGGGCCAAGGGCCTGCGCGAGCGCATCGTGGTGTGGCGCCACGCGCTGGTCAACGCCATGCTGCCCATCCTGACCGTGTCGGGGACGGCCCTGGGCGCGCTCCTGGGCGGCTCGGTGGCGGTCGAGCGCGCCTTTGGCGTCCCCGGGCTGGGCCTCGCGCTGGTGTTCGCCGTCGCCGAGCGCGACTGGATGCTCATCCAGAACCTCGTCCTCCTCTACGGCGTCATCTTCGTCCTCATCAACCTGGTGGTCGACGTCAGCTACGGCTGGTTCGATCCCCGCATCCGCTACCAGTAGCCGCGCGCGCCGATGGTCGTGGCGCGCTTCTTCCGCTCCTCGCCGCTCGGCGGCCTCTGCGCCCTGCTCTTGCTGCTGCTGGCCTCGGTGGCGCGTGCTGGCGGAGCGGCTGGCGCCCCACAACCCGCTGACCGCGAACTACGCCCTCACCCGCGATCCGCCCCTGGGCCGCCACGTCCTGGGCACCGACCACCTGGGGCGCGACGTGCTGAGCCGGATCATCTTCGGCGCGCGCGTGACCCTGCATGGTGGCGATCAGCTCGGTGCTCCTCGGCGACACCATCGGGTTCGTCTGGGGCGTGGCGAGCGGCTACCTGGGCGGCCGGGTGGACCTGATCAGTCAGCGGGTGCTCGACGTGCTGATGTCGCTGCCCGCCCTCATTCTCGCGTTGCTGCTCATGGCGGCCCTGGGGGCGGGCTGTCCACGGTGATCATCGCCATCGCGGTCACCCGGGTGCCGCTGAGCACCCGCGTCGTCCGGTCGATGGTCCTGTCGGTCAAGGAGCTCTCCTACGTGGAAGCGGCCAGGAGCGCTGGGGCGTCGGGCGCGCGCGTGATGGCCCGGCACGTCGCGCCCCAGTGCGTGGCCCCTTCCTGATCATCACCACCGGGCACCTGGGCGCGGCCATCTTCATCGAGGCCGCGCTGAGCTTCGTGGGGGTCGGCGTGCCGCCGCCGACGCCGAGCTGGGGCAACATGCTGGGCGGCGTCCTCGCCGAGGCCTTCAAGCCGCCCTGGTGGATGGTGGTCTTCCCCGGGACGGCCATCACCGTCACGATCCTCGCGGTGAACCTGTTCGGGGACGCGCTGCGCGACTTCCTGGATCCGAAGCTCAGGTGAGCCGCGGCGTGGCTACGGCATCTCCCAGCTCTTGCCGTCCCAGGCGATGACATCCTCGAGCAGCGCGATCACACCGGCGGTGTAGGTCGCGAAGATGAGTTGCTAGGTTCGCTCGAGCAACTCGATCCGACGTTGTCGGCTCCGCTGGAGCCGCAGGCACAGTCAGGCAGCTACCTCTTGTAGAAGGCTGTCTCCGGCTTGGACTGTTTGGGGTGAAGGGTGGAGGAGCCGTTGAACATCCTCTGAGGTACGTTCCCCAGGCTGTTCTTGACCACCCGGAGACCCATGATGCCCGGCGCAAGCCCGACGGTGCCGATCACGTACTGCTCCTCGATGGCGATGCGCCAGATCTTCTTGCCCAGCTCGTAGTGCTGTTTCTCCGGAGCGCTGAACCCCGCCCGGTACAGCTCCAGCAATTCTTTCAAGCGGCCGGGCGGCGTCTTACCAGACTCGCCGCCAGTGGCGAACCACTTGCCGTACAGTGGCCCCACGGCGCTCGTGGGATCGTAGGGGAACAAATTGACGGGCGAATGGGCGTAGAGGTTCTCGGTGCCCCACATGATCTCCATGCTGATCTGAGTCTCGTTGTTCGCCCTTCGGCTGTTCAGAAGGCTCCTCTCCAGCTCCGCCACGTCGGCCTGGATGCCGATCTTTGCCCACTGCAGCTTGATCATTTCCGCGATCTGGGTGAAGGGCATGAACCCGAGGTAGGTCGTTATCTCGATGCGCAGCCGGCCCTTGCCATCGGTGCGCAGGCGGTAGCCCTCCCCGTCTTTCTTGCTCAGCCCTATCTTGTCGAGCATGGCATTGGCGTTTTTCGGGTCGTAGGTGGACCAGAGCTTGCGGTACTCGCGGCCGGGGTTGTAGGGCGACGCTTCCGTGCACACGACAGAGCCGGGAGTGCCGAGACCGAGCCAGAACGTCTCGTTGAGCTGGTCCCGGTCGATTCCCAGCGACAGGGCACGGCGGAAGTCCGCGTTGGTGAGCCACTTGGCGATCTCGGCGTCGGCCTCATAGCTCTGGTTGCAGAGCAGAGCCGCATCGCTACCGATGCCGCCTGGATCGAGATAGCACCTTGTAGCTGCCCTTCTGCTGGTTCTCCAGGAAGACCGGCAGCTTCTGAAGATCCAGATGCCGTTCGCCCCAGTCATACTCGCCAGCGATGGCCCGCAAGTTGATGACCTCCAGGTTCTCCCCCAGGGTGAGCACCACCTTGTCGACGTAGGGGAGCTGATTGCCCTCTGTGTCCACGCCGATAGAAGTAGGGGTTGCGCTCCAGCACCCAGGTGGCGGTGTTTCTGCCCCGCGTCGTCCGCCACGGTGAGATCACCGGCAGTTCCGGGTTCAGTCCCCAGTCGGCCTTGAACTTGAGCAGGTTGACCCAGTTATCGAACTTGCCCTCCTTGACCTTCTGGTCCAGCTCCTCCTTGGAGACATACTTGGGGTGGAACTGTTTCAGGTAGTGTGCGGGCGCATACCCTCCCAAGGCGCTAACATGGCTATCGTGCGCCTGGCCGCCGAAGCCCGTGGGACCGGTCAGTAGCAGAACGAACACCCAGTAGGGGTCCTTGAACCTCCACCTCACGGCGTAGGTGTCGACCTTCTCCAGCTCTGCCGGCCCGCTCTTGGTGGTCAGATAGGGTGAGGGTGCCGGAACCAGGTCCTTGTTCTTGTACAAGTCCTCGAACCAGAACAGGAAGTCGTCGGCGGTGAAGGGCTTCCCGTCGCTCCACTTCATTCCCCGGCGCAGGTGGATGGTGAGCGTCTTGTCGCCGTCGCTGAACTGCCAGCTCTTGGCGGCCAGCGGAGTCGGCCTGGTGCCGGTCATATCCCAGTGCACAAGACTGTCGTTACCGCAGAAGCGAACACCAGCAGACCAGTCGCCCGGTCCGGTGAATCCCCGGCGTATGGTGCCGCCGTACCGACCGATCTCATGCACCGGCTTGATGACCAGTGGGTCTTCGCCGATCCGCTCCTTGACCGACGGCAGCTTGCCTGCCTTCACCAGCTCCGCCAGTTGCGGCGCTTCCTTGAAGGTCTTGGGGAACTTGGCCAGATCCGTGACGGTGGTCGGTCCCTCCAGCCTCCCGATCAGTTGCCCACTTATCTTTGGCGTGGACGCTGGGGCCCCGTGGCTTGGGCGAGTGCCGAGGCCGTTGGCTGCCAGGCCAAATCCCACAGGGCGGAGAGGCTGATACCCGCGACTCCGGCGTTGCGGAACAAGTCTCGCCGGGACAGCCTTTGCTGCAACAATTCATTGGGATTGAGCTCTCTGTCCACGACAACCTCCTCATGTACAATCGGTTGTTCACAAGTACCGCGTCGTAAGAAGCACTGCCAGCGAGCGCGTCGACCGCGCGCTGTCCGGCATTGTAGGGGCAACGGTCCAGCCCTCGAGGGCGAAGAGGTCGGCGAACAGCTCCGCGCTACGCGGTCATCGCCTTCCGCGATCAGGATCGTTTGCATCGTGGGCGCCTCCTCACACGCGCGCGCTGTCAACGTGGGACAGGGACGCCCTCGGCGAGCATGGGCTCGACGACGCCATGGGCGGCATCCTAGCATGGCTGGCGGGGCTCCGGGTGGCGCCGGCCCGGGGCCCCTCGGGTGCGGTAGACTCCCGGGATGAGGTAACGGCCAATGCGTTTTAAAGTTAGGGGCGAATCGTCACTCCGGAACAGGTCCCAGAGCCCGCGGGCGACGAGGAGCACGACCAGGACCGCCATGACGACGTCGGCGCTGTAGAGCATGGGGCGGCATCGTAGCATACGATCGCCGGTCGCGAATGTCCGGTACACGACACAGCCGATAGGGCCGAGGCGTGCGATAGACTTCCGGCATCCATGCCGTCAGTCGCATCTGGAACGCCCGCCTCCGACCCGCGCTGGCCGGCTGCAGTCTCGCGCTCGGACTCTAGCGCACTCGCTGGCGCTCGCCCAGGAGCGCGCAGCGCCAGCCCCACCCACGTTTTCTTCGATACGCGCGACCAGGGGCGACCTTCGTCCAATTGACGCGCCGCAGAGTCCGGTGCCAGGATGCCTCCAGCCACAGGGGACATGTGGCCGGCGGCGCGACCCGGGTCTCCATCCAGGGTCTCCAGATCGCGCCGCCAACGAATCCTGCCTCAAGCCGATGAGCGAGCTTATCGGAGACAGCCTCTGGCCTCATGGCGAATGAGCGCGACGCGCAGGGCAACACGCTGTGCCCGGTCTGCCGCGAGGTGATTCGCGATCCGGATCTCAGGCCCTTCATGGGCGACCAGCGGGTCCACGAGCACTGCTGGTCCTCGCCCCTCAAGTCGTGGAATCAGTGAGCCCCGCGCATTGCACCACGACTGCGCGCACGCGGCCGCGTTCGGCGAAGGGCAGACGATCGAGGAGGCGTGGATGATACTGTTCGCACAGATTGGGCGCCAAGCCCGCCGAGCTGCCCATCGAGCAGCCGACGACGTTCGAGCTGGCAATCAATCTGAAGACCGCCAAGGCCCTCGGCCTCACGATCCCACAATCACTCCTGCAGCGGGCGGATCAGGTGATCCGGTGACCGCCGTCCTCCCCGCCCGCACGTACGTCCTCACCCGCGCCGCCTGGATTCCCACGCTCGTGATCCGGTACGCGGACGGCCGGTGCGCAACGGCTTGAAAAACTGGTGAGCCGTGCGGGACTCGAACCCGCGACTCCCTGCTTAAAAGGCAGGTGCTCTACCGTCTGAGCTAACGGCTCCCGTCAACATTCTAGCGGACTTGCGAGGCACTCACTATACCCTTGGCGGCCGGTGTTGTGAATCCCGTTGGGAAATTCGAGGCAAGCCGCCTGACCGCCTCAGCCTCGTGACTCGGCGACAGATTGCGGGTCTCGAGAAGTTGCCCCGGTTTGGTGGACGGTGAACTGCTGAGGTGTGGACCGGTAGGGTGCACACCGTTGGCTCATGCTCTACCACGACGGTTGGTGCGAGCGGTGGTAAGGCCAGTTTGGGGAATACCGAGATAGCACCCCCTCGGTCAACATCGCTTCTGGAGGCTCTACGGCCCGCGCTTTCTCCGGCGCCGGTGCTCGAAGGGCCTCGGCGGCATGAATGCGCTCGTAACGCAGGGGCGACTCGTAGCCCAGCGCCGAGTGGCGCCGCCGCGGATTGTACCAGCCCTCGATGTAGTCGAACACCGCCCGGCGTGCCTCGGCCGGGGTCCGGAACCGCTCCCGATCGAGCAGCTCGCACTCCAGGGTCGCGAAGAAGCTCTCGCACAGCGCATTGTCGTAGGCGTCGCCGACCGTCCCCATCGACGGCCGGACGCCGAACGCCAAGCAGCGCTGCCCGTAGGCGATGGCCGTGTACTGACACCCATGATCCGAATGATGGATGACGCCGTGGGGGCGGCGTTGCTCCAGGGCCATGTTCAGCGCGGCCAGCACCAGCTCGGTCCGCAGGTGCGTGGCCATCGCCCAACCGATCACGCGCCGGCTCCAGGCATCGAGGACCACCGCGAGATAGAGGAAGCCCGCCCCGGTGGGCACGTAGGTGATGTCGGCGACCCAGAGCCGGTCGGGTCCGTCGACGTGGAAATCCCGCTGGACGAGGTCCGGTGCGGCCCGCGCCTCCGGATCCCGCGTCGTGGTGGTGACCCACTTGCGGCGGCTCACGCCCCGCACGCCGGCGGCCCGCATCAGCCGCGCGACCCGCTTGCGGCCGACGTGAATGCCCTGGGCGGCCAGCTCCGCGTGCACCCGGGGCGCCCCGTATGTGCCCCGGGACTCGAGGTGGATCGTGTGCAGCTGCATCGTCAGCTCGGCGTCCCGCTGCGTCCGCGCCGACGGGGCGCGCTGATGCCACGCGTAGTACCCGCTGGGGAGACCCCGAGCACGCGGCACACGGTGGCGATCGGATGGTCGGCCTGGTGGCCTTTCACGAACTCGAATCCCGCGACGGGATCGACGTGGTCTCCTTGGCGAACCAGGCCGCGGCTTTTCGGAGGATCTCGCGCTCCTCCCGCAGCACGCGCACCTCTCGGCGCAGGCGCCGCACTTCTTCCTTCTCGTCGGTGGTCAGGCCATCCGGGCGGCGGCCCGCGTCCCGCGCGGCCTGCACCACCCAGTTCCGGATGGCGTTGGCCGAGGGCTCGAACTTGCGGGCCAGCTCCTCGGGGCTCTGGCCGCCGCGCACCAACTCGACCAGCCGGTGGCGGAACTCCGCAGAATACGGTCGACGTGTCCTGGGCATTGGGACCTCCTTCCTCTCCTCAGAGGATAGGTGTCCACGTCACCGCGTCTGGCCATCGATCCTCTCCCTCTCTGCCAGCGACCTACTGAGTCCTGATCGCTACGCTGGTGGCGCCCACAGTCGCGCCGCCCGCCGTCTTGAACCGGACGAAGACCCGGTTGACACCCGGGTTGACGGCCACATTGCCGAGGCCCACGACGAACACCGCGAAGGTCGGCGTCTGCCCCGCGTTGATCTGCACGGTCGTGCTCGTGCTCAGCACGGTCGGCTCGAGGCACGCGCCGGTTCCCGGATTCGTCTGACAGAGCGCGGGCGCGATCGGCAGGCTCACGCTCCCGGTGTCAACAGAGGCGGTGATCTGAGCGCTCGCGCCGACGTTCACCGTGGCCACCGAGAAGAAGCCGGTGCCGAAGACTCCAGGCGGAATGTTTGCGATGCCGTCGTTCGTCACCGTGGCGGCGAGGGCCACGATATCGGGCCCGGGCGCGCTGGTCGACGTGAGCAGGAGCGTGTTCACGCCGGGAAGCACGGCCACGGCTGACGTGTTCGCGCAGGCGAAGGCGAACTGGATGTCTGTCGCCGGGAAGGCCGCGGTGGGTGTGAGGCTGATCACGAAGGATTGCCCGTTCCCGCCGGGGATGGTCGCCGGCGTGTTCGGTTGGCCGATCGGCACGTTGGCGGCATTGGTTTGCTGGTAGGAGAAGGTCGTGCCGGTCGGGGCGTTCGTCGGGGCGATCGAGCAGCCTGTGGCGGTGCCGGAGCCGGCATTGAGAATCGTGGCGAAGGCCGTGGCTGCCGTGCCGACTTGGACCGCGCGGCTGCCGGGGAGGACGGCGGCGACGACGCCAGCGAGTGGAACGCTGGGCGCAAAGCGGATCTGTGCAAATTTGCTGGTGCCAAATCGTACGGCAAACAACGGCGGGGGCGGCTCGTCGGTGAACGGCGCTCGAATGAACGGCAATGGAGTATTGCCATTTAGGACCAGTAGTTGCCCGTCGGGGCTGATGACCGGCTCGAAGCTGGACTCGGCCGGGAACGCACCGGCAGGGAATGCTATAGGCACGACCGTCGAAGGATCGGACGAACGGGGCCGGCAGAACGTAGACCACGGGTTGCGAGAACTCGGTGAGGAGGGCCGCCGTACCGTCCGGTGTGAAGGCGATGCCCTGGAACTGCCCGGCCAACTGCGGAATCGGGAGCAGGCTGGGAGTGCTAAGCGATGAAAATGGAGCACGAAAGACGAAGACGCCACGGGTCTCCCGGAGGTTCGGTCGGGACAAGCAGCGTCTGACCATCGGGACTCACGGCGAGGGCGAAGAGCAGCCCCGAGCCAGCGGGATGACGAAGCTGATGCTGGTGTACGGCGGATCGAGCACGGCGATTCCAGGTTCCCCACAGGCGTACTCGCGAACGTGCACACGAACGCGCGCTCGCCGCTGAAAACGACCCCTTGGGGGCCGGTACTCGGCTGTGCTGACAGCGCGACGGTGGCGATTGCTGCCGCGGGCCGTGCTCGAGCGGCTGCGCGCCCGCGCGCTGCGGGAGGGGCGAAAGCTCGAGGCGCTCATTCAGGAGATCCTCGAAGGCGCGGCGGTCCGATAGCGTCTGACGTCGGCGCGCATCACCGCGCCACCCCGAGCACCGGGATCTCCGAATACCAGCCGTCCCCGTCGGGCACGAGGATGACCTCTTGCTGGTGCCCGCACCACTCCACCCACGTCGCCACGCTCCACGCGTGCCACCGTTCGGCTCGGGCGGTGGCCGGATGCACGCGCTTGATCGGGATCACCCGCCCGCACGTCGGACACGGCCGCGTCGGGCAGAGCTGGCCGTGCTCGTCGACCCAGCGGGGCGGGCTCATCTCACTCGATCACCTGATCCGCCCGCGCCAGCAGCGACGGCGGGATCGTGAGGCCGAGCGCCTTGGCGGTCTTGAGGTTGATCACCAGCTCGAACTTGGTCGGCTGCTCGATCGGGCAGGTCGCCGGGCTTGGCGCCCTTGAGAATCTTGTCGATATATGCGCCGATCCGCCGATACGTGTCAGAGGAGTTCGGGCCATAGGCGATTGAGTCCTCCAGCGTCTGCCCCCTCACGGTATGGCGGACACGCTGGGCAGCCGGTTCTTGACCGCGAGTTCTGCGATGCGACGGCGGAGAAGGAAGACGAGAGGATCTCCGAGCACGAGAAGCCCACGAGCTCCCTCTCGCCTCATCGTGGTGAACGCGCCCTCGATACCGCCTGTGGCGCGGACCTCTGCGGACACGAGCGCCACCTCAAAGTTCGGAGCCGCCCGGCGCAACTCATCCCAGCGTGCCACGTTCGGCGCATAGGCGCGATTTGCGAGGACAGCGACACGCTGAAGCTTTGGGACAACCTCCGCGAGGAGCTGGAGCTGTTTCGCCGATATCTCCGGAGTAATTCCAGGGTGAGTCCCGTGAGGTTTCCGTCCGGTCGCGCCAGGCTATGAACGAGCCCGGCGGCAACGGGCTCGGCTGGGCTCACCATCACGATCGGTATCGTCGTCGTCGCCTGTTTGACCGCAATTGCCGCCGCTGTGCTTAGCGGTATGATGATGTCCGGTTTTGCCCGGACCAACTCGGCCGCCAGCTCGGGAAACCGTCCTACTTCTCCGGCCGCGTGACCGGTACTCGAATACGAAGTTCCTGCCCTCGACATATCCTAGTTCGCGCAAGCCATCCTCCAGCGCCTTCACGAGATGCGGCTGAGGAGACCCTGGACGGAGAACCCCAAGCCGGTACACCTTCCCCGCCGGCTGCGCCTCCGCGGCGAGCGGCGCGGCGAGGAGGCTGCCCGCGATCGTGCCGAGGAAGCTCCGCCGGTCCATCACTCGATCACCTGATCCGCCCGCAGCAGGAGCGACGGCGGGATCGTCAGGCCGAGCGCCTTGGCGGTCTTGAGGTTGATGACAAGCTCGAACTGCGTGGGCTGCTCGCACCGGCAGGTCGCCTGGCTTCGCGCCCTTGAGGATCTTGTCCACGTAGGGGCGGCTTGCCGGAATAGGTCGTCGATGTTCGGACCGTAGCTCATCAGGAAACCGGCCTCGGCAGCGCGGGAGAAGATGCTGGTCGTCGGCAGCCGGTGCTTCGCTGCGAGGTCTACGAGTAGTTGTTGGTGCACGTCGAACATCGGAGACTGGGAAACCACGAGGGCTCTGTTGCCCTTGGCTGCGAGACTGAACGCCCTTTCGAAGTCGTTCGGCCCCCGGGCCTCCACAACTTGCAGGTGTAGATTCAGCGAACGGGCAGCGGCTTCCGATGCTCTGAGCGGCACTGGGTCCATCGAGGGATCCCAGAGAACGGCCACTCGGGAAATCCCTGGGATCGTTTCCTTGAGCAGTTCGAGCCGCTTGCCACTCAGCTGCGGAAGATCGAGAAAGAATCCCGTGAGGTTCCTCCAGGCCGCGCGAGGCCGGCAACCAACCCGCTCGCAATAGGGTCAGACTCGAGATCCAGCGCAACAATGGGGATCTTCTTCGTCGCACTCCTGATCACACGGACCGCTGACGAACCTACGGCAAAGATCACATCGACGTTGAGACGAACCAACCTCGGCCGCATACTCGCGGAGCCGATCGTCACTCCCCGCCGCATATCGCTTCTCAATAACGATGTTCTCTCCCTCAATCCAGCCGAGTTCGCGCAGGCCTTGCCGGAATATCTTTGGGGGCTGCCCGGACCCACCTTCGGGCGGAATGGGACTGAGTTCGCCGATCCGGAGGACCCTCCCCGCCGGCTGCGCCGCGGCGGTGAGCGGCGCCAGGAGCGTGAGGAGCAGGTCCAGCAACAATGTGTCTCCGCCTCATGAGGCTCCCTTCCCCAACGTCCTGAGCGCCGCCTCGAGCAGCGCCCGGATCTCCTGATCCCGCTGCCGTATCGCCGCGTGTCACAGATCCCGCTCCTGCCGCTTCAGCCACTCCGCCCCCATCGGCCCGAGCGGCTGGCTCGCCTGGCGCAGCACGGTCAGCGCATCCTCCGCGGTGCGGACCAGCCCGGCCTCGAGCGCGCCCACCAGCGCGTAGTAGAGCAGCCGCTCGGCCTGGGCGCTGACCGGCTCCGGGTCGGTGCGCGCCGCCTCGAGCTGGGGGACCACGGCGCGGCAGTCGTGCAGGAGAGCGCGAAGAGCCGCTCGAGGAGCGCGTGGGCCTGCGCGGCCGGCTCGTCGCTGGGGTTCGTCGGCATGGCGCCGAGTCTACCTGAGTCTCGACGGGTCAGTAAGCACACCTCTACGACCTTTGTCCGGGTTGACGCCGGCAGCGCGCCGGGCCCATCGTTGGTGCTCGACGACGCTACGGTGCGTCTCGGCCCAATTCCCAGACGTGACGGAGGTCGCCATGCTCAAGGCCCTTGTGGGCAACTCGTACAACTGGAACCGGAGCCTTGATGCAGGGGGCGCCGCGGGTGTGTAACTGAGCGCCCGATGCTCAAGGCGACAGGCCCGACTAGAATCGCTTCACTCGATGGACGCCGGAAAAGGCGCAGTGGCCGGATATGGTCGATTCCGGCCTGGAGCGATGCGGATCTAGCGATGATGACTTTTGCAGAGCAACTGGTCACCCTTTGGCGGATATTCCCGGACCAGGCCCCGAGCGGTGCCAAGAGAACGATCCGGGTTTGGCTTCGTCGGTTCGATGAGCTAGCCGCTGCTCACGATGAGACACCCGTCAATTCTGAACGCCTCCGGCGGATCAGAGAAGGCCTTCTGCGACACGGCAGAGCAATCACGGCGAAGGAGCGGGGTAGGTAGATCGCGCTGCACGCGCACAGGTTCAGTCCTCGCCGCGGACAAGCACGCGACCGAGGCCGAGGGTCGGCTGAGAGGGCCTCGCGAGTAGGGACGGCAGGCCCACCGGAGCCGCCGGCTGGTGCCGCGGTGACAATCCTCGGCGCGCCGATCACTGCGCGGTCGCGGAGCGAGGCCCAAGCTCTTTTCCGCCGCCTCCTCGAGCCCGACCTGGGCGTGACGATCACCCGGGACGGCGCGACCCTGACGCTCCTGCCGTGAGCGGGGATCCTCGCGATCAAGAAGGGTAGTGGGCGCTCGACGTAGCGCCCAAAATTGGCACATCGGTAGCGGCAGAAGCTTTGGAAGAGGTCAAGGTGACACACGCGGGTCGTGCCTGCGTTTAAGTTGGCCCGGAGTCAAGCGTGTGCGGTAGACTGCCCCCGCCTTCCACCGGGCCTTCTGGTTGACGCGTGTGACCCGCCCCTGGCATCTGGCTTGACCTTTCGCCTGAATGCACGCCAGTGGGGAGGAGCGGCACGCTCGGAGCCAGCCGATGGACGACGAAGCGATCCTCCGCGTGAAGGCGCACGAAGCGATCCGAACGGGCAGACTGCCGGCCCGCCGCCCCGATCGTACCTGGAGCGGCGCCGGTGTCGGATTCCCTGCGCGGTGTGCGACCGGCTCGTCAGGCGCCACGACCGCGAGGTCCAGATACAGTTTGAGCACGACGGCCGCGTGCCCGGATTGGATACGTTTCACGTCCACCTCCGCTGCTTCGCCGCGTGGGAATTCGAGCGAAGGCCGGCGCAGGGGTAGTCGGATACGAGCCATGCGATCGCCGTCTTGCGTTGGGCGGTCGGGCGCCCCCTGGGCACCCCGGGATGATAGACCAAGGTCCATATCGTTCCGGGTCCGGGTCGCGCCTAGAGTGGCGCCATGGACATGCAAGAGACCCGCGACCGGATGTGCCCGTACTGCCGCAACCGCGCCGGCGTCGCGCTGGGCCGCATCCTGGCCAGCGCCACGGGGATCCGGTGTGACTACCGCTGTCCGAGCTGCTCCAAGGATTTCGTCGTCCTCGCTGCCCCACCGCCGGTGGTCACAGCGGCGTGGAGCCCGCCGGCGAGCCCCTGAGCGCCAGTCCTCGCAGGCCGACAGCGTAATCACTGCGGCGAGTCAGCTGCGCACCCACGTCGGCCTCCTCGCCGAGGAGAAGTTGCCCCGGTTTGGTGGACGGTGAACTGCTGAGGTGTGGACCGGTAGGGTGCACACCGTTGGCTCATGCTCTACCACGACGGTTGGTGCGAGCGGTGGTAAGGCCAGTTTGGGGAATACCGAGATAGCACCCCCTCGGTCAACATCGCTCCTGGAGGCTCTACGGCCCTCGCTTTCTCCGGCGCCGGTGCTCGAAGGGCCTCGGCGGCATGAATGCGCTCGTAACGCAGGGGCGACTCGTAGCCCAGCGCCGAGTGGCGCCGCCGCGGATTGTACCAGCCCTCGATGTAGTCGAACACCGCCCGGCGTGCCTCGGCCGGGGTCCGGAACCGCTCCCGATCGAGCAGCTCGCACTCCAGGGTCGCGAAGAAGCTCTCGCACAGCGCATTGTCGTAGGCGTCGCCGACCGTCCCCATCGACGGCCGGACGCCGAACGCCAAGCAGCGCTGCCCGTAGGCGATGGCCGTGTACTGACACCCATGATCCGAATGATGGATGACGCCGTGGGGGCGGCGTTGCTCCAGGGCCATGTTCAGCGCGGCCAGCACCAGCTCGGTCCGCAGGTGCGTGGCCATCGCCCAACCGATCACGCGCCGGCTCCAGGCATCGAGGACCACCGCGAGATAGAGGAAGCCCGCCCCGGTGGGCACGTAGGTGATGTCGGCGACCCAGAGCCGATCGGGTCCGTCGACGTGGAAATCCCGCTGCACGAGGTCCGGTGCGGCCCGCGCCTCCGGATCCCGCGTCGTGGTGGTGACCCACTTGCGGCGGCTCACGCCCCGCACGCCGGCGGCCCGCATCAGCCGCGCGACCCGCTTGCGGCCGACGTGAATGCCCTGGGCGGCCAGCTCCGCGTGCACCCGGGGCGCCCCGTATGTGCCCCGGGACTCGAGGTGGATCGTGTGCAGCTGCATCGTCAGCTCGGCGTCCCGCTGCGCCCGCGCCGACGGGGCGCGCTGATGCCACGCGTAGTACCCGCTGGGGAGACCCCGAGCACGCGGCACACGGTGGCGATCGGATGGTCGGCCTGGTGGCCTTTCACGAACTCGAATCCCGCGACGGGATCGACGTGGTCTCCTTGGCGAACCAGGCCGCGGCTTTTCGGAGGATCTCGCGCTCCTCCCGCAGCACGCGCACCTCTCGGCGCAGGCGCCGCACTTCTTCCTTCTCGTCGGTGGTCAGGCCATCCGGGCGGCGGCCCGCGTCCCGCGCGGCCTGCACCACCCAGTTCCGGATGGCGTTGGCCGAGGGCTCGAACTTGCGGGCCAGCTCCTCGGGGCTCTGGCCGCCGCGCACCAACTCGACCAGCCGGTGGCGGAACTCCGCAGAATACGGTCGACGTGTCCTGGGCATTGGGACCTCCTTCCTCTCCTATACGATCCCGAGTCGAAGCGCCTGGTCGGCAATTTCCCTCAGGCCTTCTCCCATGTCGCCCTCATCAATACGGCCTGGAACCTGAGTCGGGCCCCCGGGCCCGCCGATATCCGCCCGAAAAGCTGCAGGGGCCGGCTACATCGTGCGGCGCGGCAACGGCGAGGGGCGCGGCTCGAGGATTCGCCCGGCGTTCAAGATGGCGGGCAGCTCGTAGCCGAGGAGATCGGCGATGCGCGGAATGGTCAGGTCAGCGGGCTGGTAGCTCGCGAGCGCCTTGACGTCGCGCGCGTAGCGGCCCTGGCGCGGGAAGACGGTGGTTACCCGCCGATCCCACTGCATCTTGACGGCGGCGAGCGTGCGCAGCTTGTCATCTACGAGCACGTAGCGGTCGGCGGGGAAGCGCTGCTCGACGTCCTCCAGCTCGAGCTCCTTGTGCACGTAGATCAGCACGGCGTCCACGAGCCCGCGCAGCCCCGCGCGCTCGATCTTCCGCGGCTGGAACACCACGTCTCCGTCGGAGAACAGGATGACCGGCCCCCAGCCGCGCAAGCGCTCGAGCACGTCGAGCGAGCCCGGGTGCAGCCGGTTGGCAAACGGGTAGTCGACGAGGAAGGACGTCAGCGTGTCGATCTCCGCGTGGTGGGGGTATTCGAGCCGGTATCGCTGCAGCGACGCCAGGTAGTCCGTGTAGCCGATCTGCTCCCGGATGTCTTCGAGGATGGCGAAGTAGCGCTCCTGCGACTCGCGGCCTACTTCGTGGTCGAGGAAGCGCTTGACGTCGACGGCGACGTTGTCGTTGTCGAGCAGCGTATTGTCCACGTCCATCAGGAATACGACCGGCTTGGGTGCCGTCATGCGGCTTCTCCTCCTTGACCTCGGCGACGCCCCTAGCTTCCATGCGACCAGGCCAAAGATCAAGGCCCCACGCCGAAGAGGCCGGAGAGCAGGACGACGAGCACGATCAGCGTCACCACGACATAGGTCCGATCCCGCTGGAGCGCGAAGGCGACCAGCGAGAGCAGGACGCGGGCGATGGGAGTGGCGATCAGTATCACGACGCCGAGCTGGATGACGGCCTCCCGGCGGCCGGCAAGCGCGGCGGCGACGATGGCGGGCGCGCCCGAGACGAGGCCGAGCGCCACCAGGATGGACAGGAGCACGCCCGTCTGGAGCAGCACGCCGATGACGCGCTCGACCTTCTGAGTCGCACCGGAGCCGAACAGATCGAGATGCACCGGGCCAGAGTAGCACGGGGAATGGGAACGCCAAGCGGGGCGCTGCCCCGCACCCCGCCTGGCGCACCCGGGTGACGACCTAGTGCTCCGGCCGCCTCCCGTTCGACATCGAGATCACTTCGGAGATCCCTTCGCTTCGGCTTGCAGTGTTCGCAACATCACGCGCAGCTCGGCGGGATTGATCGGCTTCTCGATCAAGGTGCAGTCCGGGAGCCGATCGGCCTCCACCTGAAGCTCCCGCCGCCACTCCGCGGTGACCAGAAGGACCGCCGCGCCCGGATGCAACGCCCGGAAGATGCGCGCCAAGTCCCATCCCGTGAGCTCGCCATTGCGCGACGCTCCCAGATCCACGTCGATGATGGCCACGGTGAAGTGCCCATCCTTGATCTTGCGGATCGCCTCCAGGCACTCGGCCGCCGTCTCGACGGTCAAGCCACCGGCTCGGAGCGACGCCGTGAGCCCCTCGCGGCTGTGACCGTAACCCTCGACGATCAGGATCCTCGCCTCGTCCATCTCCGCTCCTGACTTCGCGGTCCCACGCGCCCTGTCGATCATTGTTGTCGACCTTCTCCCAACAACGTGCAACGCATAGGCGATGCCACGAAGATCGCGCACCCAGGAGGCACGCTTCTGGGGGCTGAGCGGAGAATGGCCGCGTCGCGGGCGACTTCCGAGCCGTCCGCCGCCCCACCCTCGTGTAACGCTTACACGAGGCGCTTGTAACTTTTGCAAGCAGGCTGAGCCGCGCTCCCTTTGTTCCGCCATGTAAAAGATACCGAGCAGGACTTACCGAATCGGCGGGTCCGAATATCCCGCTGCCGGTAGACCGCGTACCGGTTGCCGGGAAATCTCCTGCACGCGCGAGAGGTTACGTCCGTATCAGCCCATTTTGGCGAGCCTGGCACGGCCGTTGCGATGCGTCGCGAGCGGCGGCACACGTCGCCGGAGAGGAGATCGATATGCTCTGGACGATCTTTGTGGTGCTCCTGGTGCTGTGGGCGCTGGGGATGGTGAGCTCATACACGATCGGCGGCTTCATTCACATCTTGCTCGTGATCGCCATCGCGGTGGTCCTGATCCGCATCATCCAGGGTCGACGGCCCGTTTGAGGTCGAGTCCGGCCGGAGCGGCGTCCGGTTCCCGGGCGCCGCGCTTCGTCACGGCGCACCCGGATGGCGGGCCATGAAGCTTCGTTCGCACCTGTTTTCGCACGCGCTGGTGACCGTTCTTCCGCTCCTCGCCTTCTCGGGCGTGATGATCGTGTCCGTCTTCTTCGATCATCTGAATGCCGTGAAGGCCGGGCTCGTCGACACGGCGAGGGCGATCTCGATGGCCGTCGACCGGAGGCTCATGGCATCGATCGAGACGCTCTCCGCGCTCGGCAGCCCCGATCTGCTCGATACGGGTGAGCCGCAGAAGCTCCGGGCACATGCCGAGCAGGCACTCGCGGCCAACGAGACGTGGTCGACGGTGGCGGTCCTGGACCCGTCGGGGACGGCCCTCCTCGAGCTGGCGAAACCGTCGGCCCCGCCGGCCGGTCCGGGTGACGGCGACGAGACGGTGCGAGAATCACTGGCGTCCCGGGCCCCGGCCGTCTCAGGGCTGGTCGGCGAGGGAACGCGGTCGACCGTGTACGTTGTCGTGCCGGTCCTCCGGGAGGGCCGTGCGCGCTATGTGCTGCGCGCGGGAATCGAGCCCGCGGCCGTGGCCGGATTGCTCCTCAGCGGCGGCCTCCCCGCGGACCAGAGCGCGGTGCTCGTCGACCGCAAAAAGGCCATCGTGGCCGGATCGGTCAACGGCGAGCGGTTCCTCGGCAAGCCGGCCACGCCCGAGCTCGCCCGGCGCAGCGACGCGGCGGCCGGCGGGTCGTTCACCGACGTGAGCCTCGACGGGGTACCTGTCCACGCTGGTTTTCATCGCTCGCGCGTCTCCGGCTGGACCGTCGCCACCTCGACGCCCATGGCACTGGTCAACGGACCGCTCTGGCGGCGGCTCGGCTTGCTCCTCATCGTCGGAGCCGTGTTCATCGGGCTGGGGATGGCGGGGGCGTGGTGGTTCGAGCGGCGACTCCGCGCGCCCATCGTCGCGCTCTCGGAGCGCGGCCGCCGCACTGGCGCGGGGTGGCCCGGTCCAATCGCTGCCGTCCTCCTCGATCGCCGAGGTCGAGTCATTGTCGCAATCGATCGCACACGCCGACCGCCTGCTTCGCGAGCGGGAGCAGGGCTGGCGGCAGGCGGAGGCCGAGCTGGCCGATCAGCGGGAGCAGTTCCGCGTGACGCTCGCGAGCATCGGTGACGGGGTCATCGCCACCGACGTGTCCGGTCGGGTCACGTTCATGAACGACGTCGCCCGGACGCTCACGGGATGGGTGAACGACCCCGCCGTGGGCCAACCCTTCGACAGCGTGCTCGCCCTCCTCGACGAGGAGACGCGGGGCCCGATCGACGGGCCCTTCGGCCGCGTGATGCGCGACGGCACCGTGGCGGACGCCGGGCGACGGACCCTCCTCCGGTCTCGGGCGGGAGACGAGACGCCCGTGGAGTGCCGGGGCGCGCCCCGGCGCGATGCGGACGGGCGCACGATCGGGACCGTGCTGGTCTGCCGTGATGCGTCGGAGCGGCGGCGAGCGGAGCGCGAGCGGGCGGAGATTCTCGCGCGGGCGCACGCCGCGAGAGACGAGGCGGAGTCCGCCAATCGGGCCAAGGACGAGTTCCTCGCGATGCTCGGGCACGAGCTGCGCAACCCGCTCGGGGCGATCAGCAATGCCCTGTACGTGCTCGAGCTGGTCGGCGCGCAGACGGCGCCCGCGGTTCAGGCGCGTCAGGTGATCGGCCGCGGGCTCGAGCAGCTCACGCGGATGGTCGATGACCTGCTCGACGTCGCGCGCGTGACGCGGGGCACGGTGGTGCTGGACCGGCGGCCCGTGAATCTCGCCGATACCGTGACGCAGTCCCTGAGCGCGCTGAGCGCGCTCGGGCCGAACGGCGCGGCACCAGATCACGGTGGACGTCGAGCCCGCCTGGGTCGACGCGGATCCGGTGCGCGTCCAGCAGATCGTGACGAACCTCATCGTCAACGCGATCAAGTACACTCCGGCCGATGGCACCATCCACGTCACCGTGGGCGCCCCGGATGATTCCGCGGTGATCAAGGTCGCCGACAGCGGCATCGGCATCTCTGCTGCGATGCTGCCGCGCGTCTTCGAGCCGTTCGCCCAGGGCGACCGCACGCTCGAGCGGTCGCCCGGCGGGCTCGGCATCGGGCTCACGCTGGCCCGACGGCTCGTCGAGGCGCACGGCGGCACCATCGAGGCGGAGAGCGGCGGGGCCGGGCGTGGCAGCGTTTTCACGGTGCGCTTGCCGCGGCTGACCACGCTCCAGGGCGAGCCGGTGGCGGCGGTCGGCGCGGGGCGGCGCCGCGCCGAATCCTCCTCGTCGAGGACAGCCAGGATGCGCGCGACATGCTCCGCATGTACCTGGCCCAGCTGGGCCACCAGGTCTACGAAGCCGCCGACGGACCCTCCGCGGTCGAGGCGGCCTTGCGGGTGCTGCCCGACGTGGCGCTGATCGACATCGGCCTCCCTGGTGCCGACGGATACGAGGTGGCCCGGCGCATCCGCGCGACGCCGGATGGGCGGCACCTGTACCTTGTGGCGGTGACCGGATACGGCCAGCCGAAGGACCGCGACCAGGCCCTCGCGGCGGGCTTTGACGACTATCTCGTGAAACCGTTCGACCGCGACCGCCTGGCGACACTGCTGGCGGCAGCGCGGCGGGCCTAGCAGGATGCTGAGCATCCTGCGAGTTTTCAGCAACCTGCTAGCTAGGAGGACGACGACATGAAGACGCGCGTGCTGGTCGCAGATGACGAGGAAAGCTCGCGGAGCGGACTGGTTCTCCTGCTGACGACGCTCGGGTACGAGGTGGAGAGCGCGGAGAACGGAGACGAGGCGATCGAGCGGGCGCGGACCTTCCGGCCCGCGGTGGTGATCGCGGATCTCGTGATGCCGGGGACGGACGGGCTCGGCGTGCTCAAGGCGGTGCGCGCGGAGCTCCCCACGCCGTCACCATCCTGCTCACCGGCCATGCCAGCATCGAGACCGCGGTGGCGGCCATGCGCGAGGGCGCCTACGACTACATGACCAAGCCGGTCGAGCCGCGCCGGCTGCGGGCGCTGCTCGACAAGGCGATCGAGAAGGCCGAGGTCGCGCGCGAGGTCACCGTGCTGCGCCGGCAGCTCCAGGAGGTGCGCGGCATGGGGCTCCTGCTCGGCACGAGCCCGCCGATGCGCGAAATCTACCGGCTGATCGACCAGGCCGCGCCGACCCCGCCCCGGTGCTCATCACCGGGGAGACGGGCACGGGCAAGGAGCTGGTGGCGCGCACGATCCACGATCTGTCCCCTCGCGCCAAGCAGCAATTCGTGGCGGTCAACTGCTCGGCCATCCCGGAGACCCTCCTCGAGAGCGAGCTCTTCGGACATGAGAAGGGCGCCTTCACGGGAGCGATGGAGCGGCGCGCGGGTACTTCGAGCTGGCGGATACGGGCACCATCTTCCTCGACGAGATCACGGAGATGAGCCCGGGCCTCCAGGCCAAGTATCTGCGCACGCTGCAGGACGGCGCGGTCCGCCGGCTGGGCGGCAAGACCGAGCTGAAGGTGGACGTCCGGATCATCGCGGCCACGAACCGCAACCCGCTCCAGGCCGTCAAGGACGGCGCGTTACGGGAAGATCTCTACTACCGGCTGAACGTGCTCAACGTCAGCCTGCCCCCGCTGCGCCAGAGGCGGGAGGACATTCCGCTCCTCGTCGACGCCTTCATCAAGGAATTCAACGACAAGTACGACAAGTCCGTGAAGAGCCTCGACGACGAAGCCATGCGCCTGATCACCCAGCACGAGTGGCCGGGCAATGTGCGCGAGCTCAGGAACACGATGGAGCGGGTGATCGTCCAGTCGTCGGGCGACCGGATCTCGGCGGCGCAGCTCCCCTTCGGCCCCCCGCCCCCGCGCCCGCGGAACGTCCCGACGCAGTAGTCCTGCCAATCGGCACCAAGCTGGAACGCGCCGAGCGCGAGCTCATCCTCCGCACGCTCGAAGCCAACCACCGCAACAAAACAAGAGCCGCCGAAGTACTAGGCGTCACGCCCAAAACCCTCCACAACAAGCTCCAACGCTACGCAGCCGAAGCCGCGAGCCACGACGACCCCCGCTAGGAAACTCGGAGGGTCAAGCCGCCTTCCGATGCCTCCCCGAACATGGGATTGCGCCGCGCGAAGCCGGCGCTCGAACGGCGGTCGACTCCGTACGCCCAGCGCATCACGTCGCGAACGGACGCGCGTGCGTGGATGCGCCGAGAAGAGTCCACCTCCGAGGCGGCGCCGAGGCGCCGCCCGCGATAGCGGAGCTCGTGGTCTTGACCGCCGACCATCGCAGGCGCGAGCGAAGCGCGCGCTCCTGCCCGAGGAGGCGCTGAAGCCGCGCGAGGCGGTGGCTCCTGCGATCGCGAAGCGACGACGCTCGCTGCGAGGCGGCGCCGAAGGCGGGCGCGAGGCGGAGTCTCTCGACGCGAGGCGCCCGACCATCGCAGGCGCAAGCGAAGCGACTGCGCTCCCGGCCGCGAGGCGGCGCCGAAACCGGGCGCAGGTGGAGTCTCTCGACGCGAGGCGCCCGACCATGCCGCAGGCGCAAGCGAAGCGCTGCGCTCCCGGCCGCGAGGCGGCGCCGAAGGCGGGCGCGAGGCGGAGTCCTCGACGCGAGGCGCCCGACCATCGCAGGCGCAAGCGAAGCGCTGCGCCCGGCCGCGAGCGGCGCCCGAAGGCCGCCCGCGAAGCGGAATCTCTCGACGCGAGGCCCCGACCATCGCAGGCGCGCGAAGCGCTGCGCTCCGGCGCGGAGCGCCCGAAGGCCGCCCGCGAGGCGGAGTCTCGACGCGAGGCCCGACCATCGCAGGCGCAGCGAAGCGCTGCGCCCGGCCGCGAGCGAGCCCAAGGCCACGCGGCCGAGGAGGCGGTCGAGAAGGGTCCAGCTGCGAGGCGGCGCCCGAAGGCCGGGCGCGAGGCGTAGTCTCTCTACGTTGAGCGCTCGGCCGAGGGCGCCAACGAAGCAGATGGGCCCTTATCGGCCGCCTCCTCGGGGATGTGGCGGAGTTCGGCTAGGAGGAGGCCGGCCCACCGATAGATATTCTGCTCGCGCACCGACTGCCGCATCCGCCCCATGCGCGAGCGCCGCTCCTCCGCCGGCATCTCGACCGCGTCCCGGATCGCGTCCGCCATCGCGTCCACGTCGTACGGGTTCACGAGCAGCGCGTCGCGGAGCTCCGACGAGGCGCCGGTGAACTGGCTCAGGATGAGCGCGCCGTCGTCGTCCCCGCGCACCGAGATGAACTCCTTGGCCACCAGGTTCATGCCGTCGTGCAGCGAGGTCACCATGCAGAAGTCCGCGTGGCGATAGTACGGGTAGATGTCGCGGTGGTCGTGGTGGCGCTTGAGGTACACGATGGGCCGCCAGCGCTTCGTCTGATAGGCGGCATTGACCGAGCTGACCACGTCGTCCACCTCCGCCTCGATCTCCTGGTAGCGAGGCAGCGCGCTCCGGCTCGGCGCCGCGAGCTGCACGAACACGACGCGCTCTCGATACTCGGGATAGCGCTCGAAGAACCGGCCGAGCGCGCGGAACCGCTCCGGCAAGCCCTTGGTGTAGTCGAGCCGCTCGACGCCCACGCCGAGGAACTCCGCGGATGGGATGCCCAGGCTCTCCAGCAGGGCCTCGCGCGACGTCGCCGGAGGCTCGTCGACGAAGTCGGGCGCCACGCTGATGGGAAACGGCTTCACGTAGGTCGTGTGGCGGCCCCGCGTCATCGAGAAGCGCTCCCAGTCCGTCCGGCCCTCGATGGCGCGCTCGACGGTCTCGAGGAAGTTATTGCAGTAGTACTGGGTGTGAAAGCCGATGAGGTCGGCGCCGAGCATGCCGAGCAGGAGATCGTCCTGCCACGGGCAGATGCTGAAGCTCTCGAAGTTCGGCCACGGGATATGCCAGAAGATCGCCGTCCGGGAGTCCGGGCGCGCGCGCTTGACGAGCGCGGGCAGCAGCGCGAAGTGATAGTCCTGAATCAGGACCATCGGCGACTCCGTGTCCGCGATCTCCTCCAGCACGGCGGCGGCGAACTTCTCGTTCACCGCCCGGTAGTGATTCCAGTCGTCGGGCCGGAACTGCGGGCGCGTGTGCACGATGTGGCAGAGCGGCCAGAGCCCCTCGTTGGAAAAGCCTCCGTAGTAGCCCGCCTCCTCCTCCGGGGTGAGGTACACCCGGCGCAGGGTGTAGCGCGGATCGTCCAGGGGCACGCGCAGCCGGCCCCGATCGTCGGCGGATTCCCGGTCGGCGTCGCCGCTCCCCTGCGCCACCCACACGCCGCCGCAGGCCCGCATCACGGGATCCATCGCCGTCACGAGGCCGCTCGCCGGCGTCTCCGCCACGATCTTGCCGTTCCGCCGGACGTGGCGGACGGGCTCGCGATTCGAGACCACGACGAGCGGCGCCTCGCCCAGCCGAAGCTTGGCGAACTGCTTGAGGCGCTCCTCCGTCCACTGCGTCTCTCCGCTCAAACGGAGCGTGGCCTCCTCCTCGGCCGCGGCCTGGGCGCGATGCAGGCTCTTGGCGAGCACCGTCACCTCGCGCGCCATGGGCCCGAAGAGGCCCAAGTCGCTCATCTCGAGCGGCGCGGTGGTCTGGCCGCGACGCAGGGCCCGGGTCCAGCCCGCCATCCTCGCCATGGGACGCGTGACGCTCATGCGGACGACGAGCCACGCGATCAGGGACAGGGCGAGCGCGAGCACGAGGAAGCGGATGGCATTGAACTGCCAGCGCTCCCACTCGGCCCGACGGAGGTCGGATGCGTCGAGGAACACGGCGAGCGCGCCGGCGGGCTTGTCGTCGTGAAGCAGGGGGTGGCGTAGACGTAGACCTGGCGGCCGTTGAGGCTCCTGAGCCCCTTCTGCACCGCGCCGGACGTGATCGCCTCGGTCGCCTCGGGGAGCGACGCGGGCAGCACCAGGGCCATCTCCGGCGTCGCCGTCACCAGGCTCGCCACGCGGTCGTACACCGCGATGCCCTGGTCGGGCCGCCCGAACTTCTTCAGCAGGCGATCGATGACGACGCGCGAGCCCTTGGCCGCCGCGGGCTCGACGGCCTCCTTGAGTCCTCGCCGAGGAGGACGGCGCGGCGCTCGAGGTCCTGCGTGAGGCGGCCGCGCTCCTCGGCGACCTGGAAATAGGTCGAGCCCCCGAGGACGGCGAGCGCCGCCAGCCAGAGGGCGGCGACCAGCCGGACGGTGACCTTCACGCGGCGAAGCTCTCGGGCACGAGCGTCGCCAGATCCGCGACGAGCTGCTGCGCGGCGAGGACGTCGGAGAGCCGATACAGGGCACGCGAGGCCGGCGCGCCGCCCCGATCTTGATCGTGATCGCCTGGCCCTCGAGCGCCTCGAACGCATGCTCGTCGGTCCAGTCGTCACCCATGTACACGGTCATGACCGGCCGCGCGGACAGGCGCTGAACCGCTTCGCGAATCCACAGAGCGCAACGGCCCTTGTTCCATCCCACCTGGGGCAGGATCTCGATCACCTTGCTGCCGTGGAAGATCTTCAGCCGGTGACCGCTCTTCTGGATCGCGCGTGCCAGCTCGTCCTCCACCTCGCGCATCCGCTCGGCGGGGACGTCGCGGTAGTGGATGGCCAGGCCCAATCGCTTGGCTTCGACGCGCATCCCCTCGACGGACGGCATCCGCTGGTTGAGGGCGCGGCCGATCATCCGGAGGGAGTCCTGCTGCGCTTCCGCCTCGGGATGACTGAACGACATGTCCGGCCCGTCGACCTCGAGGCCATGGCACCCCGCATAGATGGCGTCGGGCACGCCCACGCGCGCGCAAGTCCACCAGATCGCGTCCCGAGATGATGGTGAGGCGCACCCGCGGGCACGTCGCGAGGGAGCGGAGGTGATCCCGGACGCCGGCCTCGAGCCAGGCCTGTGAGGGCTCGCGAACGAGCGGGCTCAGCGTGCCGTCGTAGTCCGCAATCATCAGGATGGCCCCGCCATCGGCGAGCCAGTCCCGAATCCAGGCCAGGACCTTGTCCCCGTCGCTCATGCGCTCTGCTCGACCCGCTCGACGGCGCGCCACGCGCTGTCGATGAATGCGGGCGACACGCGCGCGCCCGTCATCGCGGGGCCATGGCCATAGTACCGGGCAGAAGCCGCCCTCGTCGAGGCGCGCCCACATCTCGTCGCCGTCGGCCCGGATCAGCACGAGACCGCGGTGCGTCGCGCAGGATGTCGCCACGCACCCGCTGATCGCGATGTAGTCTTGGCCGTCCATGCGGAGCATCCGGATGCGCGAATCGCCGGGGAAATACGCGGCGGCGCCGTACTGGAGGCGGCCGCCGCCCTGAGCGGCCGGCGTCCAGTCGCTCCCGAACATCATGCGAATCTTGTCGCGCATCTCCGGATTGTCGAACACCGCCGGCGCGGAGGCGCCGTAGCGCAAGGCGCGCGCGTCGGCGGGGAGCACCTCGACCGTCGCGGGCGCGGGCACGCCCGCGGGCGGCGGCGTCACGCACCCGAGCGCCAGCATTGCGATGAGCATCCCGACTGACCCTGAACGCAGCAGATGCCGCATTGACGTTGCCTCCTGCTCCGAAAGTGCGCCGTCCGTACTTTCCGGACCTGCGCCGAGATCCGCTCGTGCAAACCGGCAACGTCCATGCCAGCAGCGAGGTGAACACACGGGGAACGACGACTCACATTTCACGCGGTTACAGCTCAGCGCCGGCGCGCGTGAACCGGAGGACGAGCACGGCGAGGTAAGACTTACCGACCGGTGTAAGGCTTACACGAACCGTCCGTGGGTCGCGTCAGCGCACCACCTTCACCAGCTCTTCGGCGAGGAGGAAGGCCTTGTCCGCGAGGGTGAGGGCTCGCTGGACGTCCTTCTCCGACAGGGCCTCGCGCGCCTTCACGAGAAAGCTCTGCACGGTGAGGAGGTTCTGATGTTGATCGCCGATGAGGCGACGCTGGTCGATCTGCTTCACCAGGCGCTCGGTCCTGTCGATGCGGCGCTGGGCATCGCCCTGAATGCGCTTTTCGTCCTCGGAGCTGACTTGCTGGCCGAGGATGCGCGGCGGGGGAGCAGGCGGCACGGCCGGGCCGGCAGCGGCGGGCGGGCTCGGCGCCGCCGGGGAGCTCGGCGACCGACGCGGGGTCATTGCCGTCGGCGGCGGCTTGACGAGCGTCGGGGCGGGCGGCGCCGGCGGCGGAGGGGGCAGCTCCGGTTGAGGCGAAAGCGGCGCGGGCGGCGGCGCCACTCGATGCTGCCAGACGGAGGCGGCAGGGCGGCCACCTCGGCCGCCCGCACGGGAGGCGGCGAGGGCGCGGGCAACCCGACCCGTCCCACTGTAGCGCACCCCGCCAGACCGAGGGCGAGGACGGCGGCGGCCGGTACGACGATGCGCGCCCTCATACCGCCGACCTCACGGGCAGGCGCACGGTCATGGTCGTGCCGCACCCCACCTCGGACTCCGCCTCGATGGCGCCGTCGTGGAGCTGGATGATCCGGTAGACGAGCGACAGGCCGATGCCGTTGCCGTCGGGCTTCGTCGTGTAGTAGAGCTTGAAGATCTTGTCGAGGTCGTCCGCGCGGATCCCGACGCCCTCGTCGCGAACCGAGACGCGGATCGACTCCCGACCGAGGCGCTCCGTGCGGATCGTGAGGGCGCCGCCGTCCGGCATCGCCTGACAGGCATTCTGGAGAAGATTCAGGAATGCCTGGCGGAGCAATTCGTCGTCGGCGCTGATCGAGGGCAGCGCGGGATCGAGCTCGGAGACGACGCGGATGCCTCTGGCCTGCCACTCCGCCTCGACGAGCGCGGTCATGCTGGCGAGCAGCGCATTGAGGTCGATGGCCTTGAACGCGACTTCCTGGGGCCGCATGAAGCGCAGGAATCCCTGGACGACCCGATCGAGGCGGCGGATCTCGGCCGCCGATCACCTCGAGGCTCTTCTGCACCTCCTCCGGGGCGCCCTCCAGGCGGTCCTTCAAGCAGCTCGACGTGGATCACCATCGCGTTGAGCGGATTCTTCACCTCGTGGGCGACCCCGAGGTGAGTCGCCCGAGGGCGGCGAGCTTGGCGGAATAGCTCACGAGCGACTGGACGGTCTTGATCGACTCGAGATCCTTGAGCAGCACGACCGCGCCCATCACCTCGCGCGCATCCTCCACCGGGAAGGCGGAGACGAGGCACTCGCGCCGGCGCTCGCCGACGGCCATGGCCAGGGTCGCGTTGCGAATGCCCCTCCGCCCTCGAGCGCGCCCTCGACCAGGGGGCGCAGAGGATGGGAGGCGGGCAACAGCTCGGCGAGCGGCTGGCCGACCGCCTGCTCGAGCGGCCGGCCGACCACTTCCTCGGCGGCCTTGTTGAAGAAGAGGATCCGCATCTCGCGGCTCAGGAAGATGACCCCGTCCTCGAGCTGGTCGACCACGTGCTGCATCTGGGCCTTCTCGGAGAGCGTGGCGAGGCGGTCGGCGTGCATCTCCCGACCGAGCCGCTGGAGCTGGGCGGACAGCTCCTGGAACTCGTCGCCGCCGCGAGCATCCGGCTCGGCGCTGAACTCGCCGCGGCGGATCCGATCGACCTCGCCCGCGAGGGCGCGCACCGGGCGCAGCGTGAGGCGGGCGAGGATCATCGCGGCGACCCAGGCCAGCGGCAGCGCGATGCCGGCCAGCGTCAGGCTCTGCCGGAGCGAGGCGCCCAGCTCGCGCCGCAGGAGCGTGGTCGACACGCCGAGTCGGATGCTGCCGAACGGCGCGCCATTGAGCGTCAGCGGCAGCGCCGCCTCGTAGGTCCGAGCGCCCTCGTAGAGCTCGCGGAAGCGGCTCACGGGATCGAGGGCGACGAGCGCGGCCAGGCTCGGATACGGGGCGCAACCCGCCCCTGCTTGTCGCTCTCGGTGTGCAGCACGATCCGTCCCGAGCGGTCGGCGACGAGCGCGTACAGGAGATGGGGGAGTACCCGACGCTCGACTCGAGCAGGTTGCGCAGCTCCCGGTCGTTCCGCAGCGCGTCGAGCGCGTCCTCCGCGGGGCGGCGGCGATCGCCGCCCGGCTCTGGGCGTAGATCTGGCGGGCGATCAGCTCCGCTTGCCGCTGCGACTCCTGCGCCACCACCCGGGACAGGTGCGACAGGTGGATCAAGGTCGTGGTGCCCACGACGAGGAGGGTCAGGAGCGTCACCACGACCATCTCCTTGACCCGGATCCCCCATCCGCATCGCTACGGGTCCTCGGCGGCCTTGCCGTCGGCGCCGCCCGCGTAGCGGCGCAGCTTGTTGTGCAGCGTCTTGAGGCTGATGCCGAGCGTATGAGCCGCCTGGGTCTTGTTGTTGCCGGCGGCGGCGAGCGTCCTGACGATGAGCACGCGCTCGGCCTCCTCGAGGTTCGTCCCCACGGCGAAGGCCACGCGTGGCGCCGCCCGCGGCGGGCGGCGGCGCCGGGCGGGTCGTCGGGCTCGACGGCAGGTGCGCCGGTCCGATCAGGCTGCCCTCACACACGATGGTCGCGCGCTCCATGCAGTTGCGCAGCTCGCGCACGTTGCCGGGCCAGGCATGCGCCATCAGGATCTCGAGGGCCTCCTCGTCCACCGAGGTGATGTGCTTGTCGTACTTGGCGTTGAACTCCTCGAGAAAGGCCTGGATCAGGAGCGGGATGTCCTCGCGGCGATCGCGCAGCGGCGGCATGGCGAGGCTCATGACGTTGAGCCGGTAGAAGAGATCCTCGCGGAACGTGCCCGCCTTCATGGCCTGCTCGGGGTCCTTGTTGGTGGCGGCGAGCACGCGGACGTCGACCTTGATCTCCGTCTTGGCGCCGAGGCGGCGGACCATGCCGTCCTCGAGGATGCGCAGGAACTTCGCCTGCAGCGCCACGCTCATCTCGGCGATCTCGTCGAGGAAGATCGTGCCCTCGTGGGCCAGCTCGAAGCAGCCCTGGCGCCGCTCGAGCGCGCCCGTGAACGCGCCCTTCTCGTGGCCGAAGATCTCGCTCTCGAGCAGCGTCTCCGGAATCGCCGCGCAGTTGACGGCGACGAAGGGCCCCGGCCCGCGCGGCGACAGCTCGTGGAGCGTGCGCGCGACGAGCTCCTTGCCCGTGCCGCTCTCGCCCGTGATGAGAACGGCGGCGGGCGTGGGCGCCGCCAGCTCGATCAACCGGTGCACCGCCTGCATGGCCGGACTCGTTCCCACGAGCCGCCCCAGTCCCCAGAGCTGCTTCACGCGGCGGCGCAGGAGGGCGACCTCGCGGAGCGCCTCCGACTTCTCCGCCGCCTTCGGGATGAGCAGCTTGATCCGCGACACCTCCACCGGCTTGGTGAGGAAGTCGTACGCGCCTTCCTTCATCGCCGCCACCGCCGTGTCGATCGACCCCTGCCCGGTGAGCAGGATGACCGCGGCGAAGGGGACCTCCTCGGTGAGCGCCCGCAGGAGCTCGAGCCCGTCCATCCCGGGCATGACGAGGTCGCTGATCACCACCGCGGGATGGGCCGCGCGCGCCTTGTCGAGCGCCTCGGCGCCGTCGGCCGCCTGCTCGACGGCGTAGCCCCAGCCGGACAGGAGCGCGGCGAGCCCGCTGCGGGAGGCCGCGTCGTCGTCGGCGACCAGCACCTTGCGCGTCACCGCCGTCCCTCGCCGGCACCGGGCATCGCGTGTCCCCCTCGCTCCCGCGTCACGTGCCCGCGCGCTCAGTGTGCAGGAGCATCGCCCGGAGCGCCGGGAACCAGCGCGCGAGCACGGAGTCGCCGACCAGGATGGTCTCGTCGCGCGCGGGACCCGTCGAGACCAGCGAGAAGGGCACGCCGACCAGCTCGGACATCCGGTCGAGATACTCCCGCGCCTTGGTCGGCAGCGCGGCGTAATCCGTGAGCCGGTGGGTGCTCGACTGCCAGCCCGACATCTCCTCGTAGACGGGCTCGGCCTCCTGCCACAGGCGCTCTTCCTCGGGAAAGTCCGTGAGCACCTCGCCCCGGTAGCGGTAGCCCGTGCAGATCTTCACCGTCTCGCAGGTGTCGAGCACGTCGAGCTTGGTCAGGGCGATGGTGTCGAAGCCGTTGATGCGCACGGCGTAGCGGAGGGCGATCGCGTCGGCCCAGCCGCAGCGGCGCGGCCGCCCCGTCACCGCGCCGTACTCGTTGCCGCGGGCGCGGAGCATGTCGGCGACCTCGCCGTCGAGCTCCGTCGGAAAGGGGCCTTCGCCCACGCGCGTGCAGTAGGCCTTCGAGATTCCGAGCACGCCGTTGATCTTGGTGGGCGGCACGCCCGTCCCCGTGGAGGCGCCGCCGGAGGTGGTGCTCGACGACGTGATGAACGGATACGTCCCGTGGTCGATGTCGAGCATGGTGCCCTGCGCGCCCTCGAACAGTACGTTGGCGCCCGCGTCGATCCAGCGGGACAGGAGCAAGGCGGTGTCCGTGATGTACGGGGCGAGCCAGCCCGCGAAGCGGAGGTACGGCCCGAGGATCCCTCCACGGTGAAGGTCTCCGCGTCGTAGATCTCGCGCAGCACGCGGTTCTTCTCGAAGACATTGGCCTCGAGCTTCTCGCGGAAGAGCTGCTCGTCGAGGAGATCGGCCATCCGGATCCCGACGCGCGCCGCCTTGTCCGCGTACGCCGGGCCCACGCCCTTGCCCGTGGTGCCGATGCGCCGCCGGCCCGCCTGCGACTCGCTCGCGCGGTCGAGCGCCGGATGATACGGCATGATCAGGTGCGCGTTCTTCGAGATGTAGAGGTTGCCGTCGAGGGAGACGCCGCGCTGCACGAGCGACTCCATCTCCTCGATCAGCGAGGCGGGGTCGATCACCACGCCGCAGCCGATCACGCACCGGGTGCCCGCGTGCAGGATTCCCGCGGGAATCGTCTGGAGCACGAACTTGTCGCGCCCCACGACCACGGTGTGCCCGGCATTGTTGCCGCCCTGGTAGCGGACGACCACGTCCACGCAGGGCGCGAGCAGGTCCACGACCTTGCCCTTGCCCTCGTCTCCCCACTGCGCGCCGACGACGATGATATTAGGCATGTCCACCGCCTCCGAACACCGGAAAGTAACCGGCCGGGCTCTCGAGGAGCGCCGCCATGGCGACGGAGCGCTCCCCGCCGCCGTCGAGATCGAGCACCCGCACCGCCTCGGCGTCGGGCGCGCCCGGATCGCCGATGACGAGGGCCCAGCGCGCGCGCTGCTGGCGCGCATACGCCAGCGACTCCTCGAGCGGCCGGCTGATGATGTCGCGCGCCACCGCCCGGCCGAGGTCGCGGAAGCGCCGGGACAGGGCCAGCGCGCGGGTCTTCTCGGGCGTGAAGTCGATGATGAAGAAGTCCGGGCCGGGCAAATCGACCGCCGTGCCCTGGGTCTCCATGGCGAGGAGCACCCGCCCGACCTCGAAGGCGAAGCCGGTGGCCGGACACTCGTAGCCGAAGCGCCCGAGCATCTGGTCGTAGCGTCCGCCCCCACGAGCGCCGCGCCGAGGCCGGAGACGTAGGCCTCGAAGTGCACGCCCGAGTAGTAGTCGAAGCCGCGCACCTCGCCGAGGTCGAGCAGCACCGCGTCGGCGAGCCCGTAGGCGCGGAGCAGGCGGTACACCTCGGCGAGATTGACGAGCGCGGCCTCCGAGCGCGCGTTCTTCACGAGCGCCTCCGCGCGCTCGAGCACGTCGCCGCGCCCGTAGAGCCCGGGCAGGGCCAGGAGCAGCTCCGTCACCGCGGCGGGCGCACGCAGCTCATCGACGAGGCGCTCGAGCGAGCTCTGGTCCTTGCGGCCCAGCGCCTGGCGCAGCTCGTGCGCGGTGGCTTCGTCGGCGTCGACGTCCTCGAGGATGCCGCGAAAGAAGTCGGCCTGGCCCACGTCGATCTGGAAGTGCTCGAGGCCGAGCGCGCGGAACCCCTCCACGGTCATCGCGATCATCTCGGCGTCGCCTTCCGGATGGGGAGCCCCACCAGCTCCACGCCCGCCTGGTAGAACTCGCGGTAGCGGCCCACGTGCGGCTCGTCGTAGCGGAAGACATTGGTGACGTAGCTGAGGCGGAGCGGCTTGGCGTCGTCCCGCATCCGCGTCGCCACGATGCGCGCGATCTGCGGCGTGATGTCCGCGCGCAGCGCGAGCAGCCGCCCGCTCTCGCGGTCCACCATCTTGAACATCCGCTCCTGCAGGTCGTGATCCGTGCCCTGGGAGAGCACGTCGAAGTACTCGTACGCCGACGTCACGAGCTCGCGATAGCCCCAGCGCCGGAAGACGCCGAGGAGGCGCTCCTCCACCGCGCGCTTTCTCGCCGCCTCGTCGGGCAGGTAGATCTTGGCGCCCTTGGGGAGCTGCGTCGGCTGCACTCGTCCCCGCACCGGCCGCACTCCTACCGCGTCGCCGGCGCGCTCTCGAGGTGGGCGAGCGTGTTCATGCGGTGCAGCGCCGTCCAGTCCGGGCGGAACTCGAGCTCCGAGATGCCGGTCGACGACACCTGGAGCGACCACAGGCGCGTCGAGCCCGAGCCCGAGGGCTTCGAGGATCAAGATGCGCGCCGAGATGCCGTGCGCGACGAGGCAGATCGTCTCGCCGTCGTGCGTCCGCTTCAGCTCCTCGAGGCCGTCGAGCACGCGCCGCCGGACCTCGTCGAGCGTCTCGCCGCCGGCGCGGGCGACGAGATGCGGCGTGTCGAGCCAGGCCTGATGCTCCTCGGGGAAGCGCGCGGCCACCTCCGCCCTGGTGAGTCCCTCCCAGTCGCCGAACCGCATCTCCATGAAGGCCGCGTGCTCCTTCACGGCCAGTCCCTGCGCGTCGGCGATGGCGGCAGCGGTGTCCCGCGCGCGGCGGAGCGGGCTCGACCAGACCGCGGCCAGGGCTGGCGCGCGAGCAGTCGGCCCGCCGCCTCCGCCTGGCCGCGCCCCACCACGGACAGATCGGTATCGGTCCAGCCCTGGTACCGGCCTTCACGGTTCCAGTCCGTCTCGGCGTGGCGGAGCAGCAAGAGCCTGAGCGCCATGCTACCCGCGCTCGGTGAAGACTTTCTGGGCCGCCCGCACGCCGGCGCCGAAATCCACGGGAGCGCCCAGCTCGTGGAGCACCTGCTCGAGGGCGGCGAGGGCCGTCACCACGTCGAAGTCGCCGACGTATCCCATGTGGCCCAGGCGGAAGACCGTGCCCTTCATCTCCCCTGCCCGCCCGCGATGGTGATGTTGTGCGAGGCGGAGTACGCGGCGAGCACGGCCTCGCTGTCGACGCCCTTGGGGCGACGACCGCGGTGAGGGCGGGGCTCGGGCTCGCCTTCGCGAAAGCTCGAGCCCGAGCGCCTCCACGCCCGAGCGCGTGGCCCGGGCCAGCCGCTCGTGGCGCTTGAACACGTTGGCGAGTCCCTCGGCCTCGAGCATGCGCAGCACCTCGCGCAGCCCGACCACGATCGACACCGCGGGCGTGAAGTGCGCCTCGTTCCGGCTCACCGCCTTGTGCTCGGTCGCGATGTCGAAGTAGTACTTGGGCAGCCGCGAGGCCTCTGACGTGGCCCCACGCCTTGTCGGACAGGGCGCAGAACGACAGCCCGGGCGGCAGCATCAAGCCCTTCTGCGAGCCGGCCACGACCACGTCGACACCCCACGCGTCCATCGGCAGATCGGCGATGCCGAGGCTCGACACGGCGTCGACGATGAGGATCGCCGCGGTCGGCCGCGTCACCGCGGCGACGCCCTTCACGTCGTGCAGCACGCCCGTCGAGGACTCGCTGTGCTGCATCAGCACCGCACGGGCTTCGGGATGCGCTCGCAAGGCCTGGGCGACGCGATCCGCGGTCACCGTCGCGCCGAAGGGCGCGATGAGCGGGACGACGGTGAGGCCGTAGGCCGCGCAGATCTCCTCCCAGCGCTCGCCGAACTTGCCCGCCCGCAGCACGAGCACGGTGTCGCCGGCCGAGAGCGTGCTGACGACGGCCGCCTCCATGCTGCCCGTGCCCGAAGCGGTGAACGGAATCACGTCCTGGGCGGTCTGGAACAGTCGCTTGAGCCCCGCCCGAACCTCGATGAACAGCGCCTCGTACTCCGGCGTCCGGTGGTGGATCATCGGCTGGGCCATCGCCAGCAGCACGTTCGCGGGAACCGGGGTCGGCCCCGGCGCCATCAGATAGTACTTCTTCATCACGCACACTCCTTGGACATTCCTCGAGCCAATGTACGGTAGCAGACACCGCTCATGTCTGGCAATCGCGGCACTGGGGCAATTTGCTTCGCCATACTTCGTTGCGAGCGGGGCGGCAACCCTCAACGTAACACCCACTGACGCCTCGGGCTGCCGCCCCGCTCGCGCCTCGTCTGGCTCGCAACTTGCCCCAGTGCCAGAACGGTCAAACGACCTTCACACCAGCCCGGCGGTGTATTACCTAGTCGTGGAGACTGCCGGTTGCGAGAACGCAGGCGCTCAAAAGGTCCAGATGCGAGGCGGCGCCCGAGGCAGCAGGCGAGGCGTACTCCTGTACGTTGAGCCTGCTGCCGAGGGCGTCAACGAAGCAGATGGGCCTTTTCAGCGCCCTGCGCGCGAGGCGTAGTCGCTCTACGTTGAGCGTGCGGCCGAGGGCGCCAACGAAGCAGATGGGCCTTTCTGGCAGCCTGCGAGCGGCCGAGGGCGGTGACGAAGAGGGCGGCCTTGCCAGCGGCGTGGGGCGAGAAAAACTCGACCACCTCGTCGTCGTAGAAGGTGAGGCCGGTGGCGCCGAAGCGCCGGGCGTAGGCGGCGAGATAGAGCCGCCCGCCGATGAGACCCGCCTCGAGGTTGGCCGCGCGATAGCCCCGGTTGCCGAGCGCGCCGAGGAGGCGCCTGAGATCCGCGAGGAAGAAGACGGTCGCGCTCGACGTCCCGCCGAGCGCCTGACCGAGGCAGAGGAAGGCGGCAGCGGCTCGCACGTCGCCCGCCCGGATCAGCTCGAGGGCGTGCGGGCCGGGATGGTAGACGTAGGCGCCCGGCGCGACGCCGTCCACCGCGTGGATTGCGAGGTAGAGGTCCACCAGCCCCGGCGGCACGTCGGCGGCGAAGCCGCGGCTCGCGTGGTAGAGCGCACTCGACAGGGCCTCGGCAGCGATCGCCTCGCCCGAGAACTCCCGTGTCGACCCGCGCGCCTGGATGGTCTCGGCGAGCGAGCGGCCCGCGGTCATCAGCGGGGGCGGCAGCGGCGTGAGCGGCTGCCGCGGGCGGCGGGCGGCGGCCGCCATCGCCGCCGCCCGCTCGCGCCAGTCGAGCACCTCGGCCTCCGACTCGAGGCGCGAGTTGACGTACGCGTCGACGAGGAGCGGATAACTCACCTCGGACGCGGAGAGCGGCACGACCGCGGGCGCGATGGTCTCGACGGGGTGGCGGCGGCGCCGGGCGTGCCGCACCGCCGACGGCGACGAGGACGAGCGCCCCTCCCGCTCGGGATCGATCCCGAGCAACCCGTTCACGTCATCGTCCATGAACCCGACGACCGCGCGCGCGGACAGGCCGAGCGCGGCTGCGGACGCGAACACGTTCGCGAGCATCGTGCCCGCGTCCCAGAAGAGGTGCCGGTAGCCGCGCGCCTGGTACTTCCACGTATTCCGCCAGTAGATCCCGGTCAGCGCGAGGATCGCCGGCCGCGCGGCCATGTCCTCGTCGGCGGCGGCCCCGGCCACCGCCCCGCGGAAGTCGCCCGCGCGCAGCCGCCTCAGCGCAAAGTCGCCGGGCCCGAAGTGGTAGACGCCCGCCGTGAGTCCCGCGACGTCACCCGCGACGACATAGGCTTCGGTCTGGTAGAGCGCGCCGGTGGATGGTGCCGCGCGGAAGTACACGTGGGCCCCGCCCGCGTAGGTCTTGGTCTTCGTGACGCCCGCGGAGAAGAAGAGGAGCGCGGCAAGCCGCTCGAGATCGACCGCGCCCGACGCCGACGCGGGTCCCGAGAGCGCCGCGAAGGTGTCGGCGGGCAGCGGCGCGACCTGGCGCGGCAGCGGCACGACGGGAAGCTCGGGGTAGATCTTGAAGGGCGAGGGCTTGTTCTCCCAATCGAGGACGTGGCCGCTCTCCCGCACCGAGCGCGGCGAGTGCCGCGTCTGCTCGTGGTAGCGCCGGGCGGCCTCGATGTCCCCGTTGGCCGTCACCGTCACCTCCGCCGCCCCCTGGCCGGGAGCGGGCTCACGCGAAGTGGTACGGGGCGCGGTAGACGCCGCGCTCGGTGATGATCGCGGTGATCAGCTCGGCGGGCGTCACGTCGAAGGCGGGGTTCCAGATCGGCGAGTCCGACGGCGCGGTCTGGCGGCCCGCCACGCCCCGCACCTCGGCCGCATCTCGCTCCTCGATGGCGATGGCGGCGCCGCTGTCGATGGCGACGTCGATGGTGGACCAGGGCGCCGCCACGTAGAACGGGATGCCGTGATGTCGCGCGAGCACCGCGACGCCATACGTGCCGATCTTGTTGGCGGTGTCGCCGTTCCGCGCGATGCGATCGGCCCCCGTCACGACGAGATCGACGAGCCCCTGCCGCATCGCCGCGCCGGCGGCGACGTCGGCGATGAGGCGATGGGGAATCCCCTCCTTGGCCATCTCCCACGCGGTGAGCCGCGAGCCCTGCATCACGGGCCGGGTCTCGTCCACCCAGACGAAGGCGAGCTTCTTCTGCTCGTGCGCCGCGCGCACGACGCCGAGCGCGGTGCCGTAGCCCGCCGTCGCGAGCGCGCCGGCATTGCAGTGCGTGAGCACGCGTCCGCCCTGGGGCACGAGGGCCGCGCCGTGGGCGCCCATCGCGCGGTTGGCCGCGATGTCCTCCTCGAGGATCACCCCGGCCTCCTCGAGCAATAGCACCTTCACGCGGTCGAGGGGAGATCGCGATGCGCGGCCGCGGCGCGGCGCATGCGGTCGAGCGCCCAGAAGAGGTTGACCGCGGTGGGGCGCGTGGCGCCGAGCCCCGCGATGGCCCGCTCGAGGTCGGCGACGAAGCCGTCCCAGTCGCCGGCCGGGCTCTGCCGTGCGGCGAGCGCCACGCCGAAGGCGGCAGCGACCCCGATGGCGGGAGCGCCGCGCACGACCAGCGTCTTGATGGCCTGCGCGACCTCCTGCCAGCTCGCGCAGGCCTGGTCGATCTCCTCGGTGGGCAGCCGCGTCTGGTCGAGCAGCACGAGCCGCTCGCCGTCCCAGCGGACCGGCGAGATCATGCGCGGGCGCGGTCGAGCCGCGCGCGCAGATCGTCGAGGGTCAGCGCGCCGACGCGGAAGAGCTTGTCGCGGCCGCGGGCACCGCGGACCAGCTCGATGGCGGACGCCGGCACGTCGAAGGCGTCCGCGAGCAGCTCGGTCACCGCCCGGTTCGCGCGGCCCTCGGTCGGCGCGGCCGTCACGCGCGACGGCAAGCGCCCCGTCGCGCCAGCCTTCGACCGCGCTCCGCTGCGCGCGGGGCTGGACGCGCACGGCCAGGAGCGCGCCCTCAGGCCTGGGCGGCCGCGTCATCGTCCTCATCGGTCTTGAGCTCCTGATCGAGCAGTCGCTGGTACATCTCGATGGTCGTGCGGAGCCCCTCCGCGAGCTGCCGGCGCATGCGCTTCAACGCGGTCACCTGCGCCTGGATGGCGGCCTCCGACGTCCGCGCGGCCTGGACCGTCTTCTCGCCGCGCAGCTCCGCCTCGCGCACGAGCAGCGCCGCCTCACGCCGGGCGCTCTCCTTCATCTCCTCGGTGACCCGCTGCGTCGTCACGAGCGTCTCCTGCAGGACGCGCTCGCGGTCCTCGAGGCCGCGGGCCCGCTCCTCCATGGCCTGGAGCTGCTCCTTGAGGAGCTGGTTCTCCTTCAGCAGGGTCTCGTAGTCCTCGGCGAGGTCCTCGAGGAACGTGTCCACTTCCTGGACGTCGAACCCGCGGAACATCTTCACCGTGAACTGCTGCTCGCGGATGTCCATCGGCGTGATGCGCACGGCGGCCTCCTCAGTACAGGAGCGGGCGGGCGACGAGGGGCAGGATCACCCGCTCGATGAACTGGATGGCGAGCAGGACGATGATCGGCGACAGGTCGAGCCCACCCGTTTTCCACGGCGGCAGCATCCGCCGCACCGGGGCCAGCACCGGCTCGGTGATCTGGCGGAGGATCTGCACGATGGGGTTGCGCGGGTCGGGGCTGACCCACGAGATGAGCGCCGCGGCGATGATCACGTAGGAGTAGAGGTAGAGAAGCCAGCCGATGAAGCTGATGAGCTCGAACACTACTGGCGCCCCAGCTCCCGCGAGCGCAGCGTCGCGCGCTCGACGGCGCTGATGATGGTGCGGCGGATGCCGCCGTCCTCGAGGGCGGCGATGCCCGCGATGGTCGTCCCGCCCGGGAGGCCACCATGTCCTTGAGCTGCCCCGGATGCATGCCGGTCTCGAGGATGAGCCTGGCCGAGCCGAGCACGGTCTGCGTGGCGAGCGTCATGGCGGTGGCGCGGTCGAGCCCCATCTTGACGCCGCCGTCGGCGAGCGCCTCGATCACGATGGCGATATAGCCCGGGCCGGAGCCCGACAGCCCGGTGACGGCATCCAGGTGGTCCTCGTCGAGCACGACGACGCGCCCCACCGCCCCGAACAGCGCCTGGGCGATCTCGAGGTCGCCCGCCTCGAGGCCCTCCGCGCGCGCGATGGCCGTCGCGCCCTCGAGGACGAGGGCCGGCGTGTTCGGCATGACGCGGATCAGGCGTGCGGGCTTGGCGAGATGCGCGCGCAGCGTGCGGGTCGCGACGCCCGCGGCGAGCGAGATGATGAGCTTCGTCCCGTCGACGGCGGCCGCGATCTCGCGCAGCACCGGCGCCATGATCTGCGGCTTGACCGCGAGGATGATCACGTCCGACTCGGCGACGAGGGCGGGATTGTTCGCGAACGCGCGGATGCCGTATTGCCTCGTCATCTGATCGAGGCGATCCGCGCGCGCGTCGGTGGCGCCGATCGATGCCGCGGGGACCAGTCCCGCCTGGGTCAGGCCCTTGATCATGGCCTCGCCCATATTGCCGGCTCCGAGGAAGCCGACCCGCTTGCTCTTGATGGTCACGGACCCGCCCGGGGCGCGCGAGGACCGAAGATGGCGGTGCCGACGCGGACGATCGTGGCACCTTCCTCGACGGCAACCGCGTAGTCCGCGCTCATGCCCATCGACAGGTGTTCGAGCCCGGCCAGGTCGCGCAGCTCGCGCAGTCGCCGGAAGTGCGGGCGCGTCGCTTCGGGATCGGCGCTCGCGGGCGGAATCGCCATCAGCCCGCGGACGCGCACGCGGCCGAGGCCCGCGATGGCGTCGAGCAGCGCCTTCACCTCGTCGGGCCGCGCGCCGCCCTTCTGTGCCTCCTCGCCGAGGTTGACCTCGACGAGCGCGTCCACCGTCCGGCCGGCGGCCTCGGCCCGCCGATTGATCTCCTTGGCCAGGTCGAGGCGGTCCACCGACTGGATGCAGTCGAAGAGCTGGACGGCATCCTTGGCCTTATTGGTCTGCAGATGCCCGATGAGGTGCCAGGGCACCGGATGGCCCAGCGCCTCGATCTTGTCCTTGGCTTCCTGGACGCGGTTCTCGCCGAGCGCGGCGGCCCCCGCCTCGACGGCGGCTTTCACCCGCTCGGCCGGCATCGTCTTCGAAACCGCGATGAGGAGGACGCCGTCGGGAGAGCGCCCGGCTCGCCGGCACGCGGCGGCAATCACCGCCTGTACCCGCTCGAGGTTGGCCCGGATATCGGTCGAGGTCTCGGAGTCCATCGCGGGTCCCGATTTTAGCATGCTCGGGCACTGGGACGTTCACGCGGCCCGTCCGCGCGAAGACGGGGCGGCTCACCGCGATCCCGTAGCCCGTGCGCGCGTGGCTTTGAGGCCCGGCGGCAGCGCCGCGACAGCCACGAGCCGTCCCTGCCCCCGCCCGCGCCGATACGAGAAGAAGAGATCGGCGCGGCACGAGGTGCAGAGGCCCAGGTTGTCGATGCGCGCCGGATCGAGCCCGTCCATCCGGAGCTGCTCGACATTGGCCCGCCACAGATCCAGCATCCACTTGCCGGGGCCCGTGGCCGTCACCCACTCCCGCCAGTCCCCGGGAAACCCGGCATCGAGCCGCTCGATGACCGGCTCGTCGACCTCGTAGCAGCACGGTCCGATCGACGGGCCGATCGCGCCGACGAAGGTCTCGGGCGCGCCGCCCGCCGCGATGAGCGCGCCCGCCGCGGCGCGCGCCGCCGCGGCCGCCGTTCCGCGCCACCCGGCGTGGGCGAGCACCAGGCGGCGGCCCACGGGATCGTAGAGCACGAGGGGAACGCAGTCGGCCGTGAAGATCGCGAGCGGCAGTCCCGGGCGATCCGTCACGACCACATCCGCCCGCCCGACCAATCCCGCCTGCTCGGCGGCGAGGACGTCGGCGCCGTGCACCTGTCGCAAAAACGCCGGCGGCCCCGCGTGGAGATCGAGCTCCGCCAGCAGGCGGAGCGCATCCGCATCGAACGGCGAGCCGGGATCGCGGGGCGAGGTCACGCCCGGGAAATGTCGCGTGGTGAACAGGTGCGGGAGCCCGGCCTCGGTGAGGCGGGGCGACGTCAGATAGAGCGGCTGTCCGCGCGGCGGGTCGAGGGCGAGATCGGGCATGCGCGGCATTGTCTCACGGGGCGAACACCATCAGAGCCGGTGAGCGACCGCGGCGACGGCGTCGGCCGACGTGATCACGGGGATGACCTCGAACTCGATCACGTCGGCCCACCGGGCCGTCCACTGCTCGAGCAGCGCTGTGATCCTCGCATTCCATGATCTGGTAGCAGCGGCGAAGGTCCTCCGCGACCCAGCCCGACACATAGCGAAGTCCGTCCGGCGCCATCCGCCCCTGCTCCCGAAAGCGCCGATACACCGGCACAGGATTCCCATCGCGAAAATGCTCGACGACCATGTATTGCATGTTCCCTCCAACAGTTCACCGTTCACCAGGCGGAGGTGAGACCGACGCCCGAGCGCCGGCTCGCCGGCGCAATCCTGGGGAGGCATCGGAAGGGGCGAAGCCCCTCCGAGTGGTCTAGCTCGACGACCACGATTGCATGTCCTCCACCAGCTCACCGTCCACCACGCGGTGAGACCGACCTGAGCGCCGGCTCCGCCGGCGCAATCCCTCCTGGGGGAGGCATCGGAGGGGGTCGAAGCCCCTTCCGACGTCTAGTCCGCCTGGCGGCGGAGGAAGGCCGGGACGTCGAGGTCTTCCTCGTACGAGGCGGTGTCCGCGTCGCCCCGCACCTCGGAGATCCGGCGGCGCCAGTCCTGCTAGGCTGGGCCGGGCCGCGCGGCCCCTTCGGCATATCGACGACCTTGGGGCCGGGGCCGGCGGACTCCTTGCGCTCGGTGAAGCCGGTCGCGATCACCGTGATGCGCACCTCGTCCTCGAGCGTGGGGTCGATCACCGCGCCGAAGATGATGTTGGCCTCCTCGTGGGCGGCTTCCTGGACGATGCGCGCCGCCTCCTCGACCTCGTGGATGGACAGGTCCGAGCCCCCGGTGAAGTTGATGAGGATGCCCTTGGCGCCCTCGATCGAGGTGTCGTCCAGCAGCGGGCTCGCCACCGCCTTCTGCGCGGCGTCGATCGCGCGGTGCTCGCCGCGGCCCACGCCGGCGCCCATCAGCGCCATGCCCATCCCCGACATGATGGTGCGCACGTCGGCGAAGTCGAGGTTGATCAACCCGGGCACGAGGATCAGATCGGAGATGCCCTGCACGGCCTGCAACAGCACCGTGTCGGCCACCTTGAACGCCTCGAGCAAAGGCGTGCCGCGGTCCACCACGGCGAGCAGGCGCTGGTTCGGGATGGCGATGAGCGTGTCCACGACCGCGCGCAGCTCGGCCATCCCCGCCTCCGCCTGCAGGGCGCGCTTGCGCCCCTCGAAGGCGAAGGGCTTGGTCACCACGGCCACCGTGAGAATGCCGAGCTCCTTGGCGACGGCGGCCACCACGGGCGCGGACCCGGTTCCGGTGCCGCCGCCGAGACCGGCGGTGACGAAGACCATGTCGGCGCCCTCGATCACCTTCTGGATGCGGTCTCTGTCCTCGAGCGCGGCGTTCTTGCCGATCTCGGGGTCGGAGCCCGCGCCGAGGCCGGCGGTGAGGCGCGCGCCGAGCTGGAGCTTGACCGCCGCCGGGGAGGCGCGCAGGGCCTGGAGATCCGTATTGGCGACGGCGAACTCCACGCCGGTGAACTGGGCGCCGATCATCCGGTTGACCGCGTTCGAGCCGCCGCCGCCGAGTCCGATGACCTTGATCTTGGCCGCCTCGCGCTCCTCCTCGATCTCGAATATCGGCTGCCGCCCCTGTGACTGCTCCATCGGCTTCTCCTTCGCCTTCGAACGTGAACGGCGCGTCCGCACGGACGGCAGGCTGAGCGACAAGAGCTCGGGCTGGCCGGCGGCGGTGTCTCGATCCTCGGTTCTGGTCTAGAAGAGGTCACCGACCCACTCCTTCATCCGCCGGCCGACGCGCTGCGCCAGCGATCCGTCGTGCGTTTCGGACACCGCGCCGTGGCCGCGGGCGCCATAGAGCGCAAGCCCCACCCCGGTGGCATAGATCGGGCTCTGCACCACGTCGGCGAGCCCGCTCAGCCCGGACTGCGCGCCGCGCCGCACCGGCACGTCGAAGATCTGCTCGGCGAGCTCGGGGACGCCGGGCATGATCGACGTCCCGCCCGTCAGCACGACGCCCGCCGCCGCCACGTCCTCGAGCCCGGCGCGGGCGAGGTCGCGCGCCACCAGCGTGAAGATCTCCTCCACCCGCGGCTGGATGATCTCGGACAGGATCTGCCGCGAGAGCTGGCGCGCCTTGCGCCCGCCCACCGAGGGCACGTCCACCGTCTCGTCCTCGCGCACGAGCGCGGTCAGCGCGCAGCCGTGCCGCTTCTTGAGCTCCTCGGTGTCGCTCGTCGGGGTGCGGAGCCCCACGGCGATGTCGTTCGAGATGTGGTCACCGCCGAGCGGCAAGACGCCCGTGTACCAGACGGCACCGTCCCGGAAGAGCGCGACGTCGGTGGTCCCGCCGCCCAGGTCGATGATGAGGACGCCCAGCTCCTTTTCCTCCTCTTCGATGACCGCCTCCGCGGAGGCGAGCGCCTCGAGCACGACGTCCTGGACCTGGAGCCCGGCGCGGTTGACGCTCCGGATGACGTTGCGCACCGACGTCGTGGCGCCCGTGACGAGGTGCACCTCCACCTCGAGCCGCACGCCGGACATGCCGCGCGGCTCCTTGACGCCGTCCTGGTCGTCCACGACATAGGTCTGGGGCAGGACGTGGATGACCTCGCGGTCCTGGGGCAGGGTGATCGCGCGGGCGGCGTCGAGCGCCCGGTCGATGTCGTGCTGACCCACCTCGCGGTGCTTGCCCGACACGGCGATCACGCCGCGGCTATTGACGCCGCGGATGTGCCCGCCCGCGATGCCGACGAGGACGGAGGCGATCTCCACGCCCGCCATCTCCTCGGCCTCGCTCACCGCATGCTTGATGGACTCGACCGTCGAGTCGATGTTGACGACGACGCCCTTGCGCAGGCCGCGGCAGGGGCTCACGCCCACACCGATGATGTCGAGGTTGCCCACCGGCGACCACTCGGCGATCACGCAACACGACTTCGTCGTCCCCACGTCCAGCCCGGCAATCACCTGGCGCCCCTTGGCTCTGGGCATGGCGTCCCTCACTTCACCGGGGTTTGCAGCACGACCTGATCGCGGAACCGCAGGTCGATGGCGGTCACGGTCTCGCCGGAGGCCTTGAGCTGGGCGAGCACGCCGAGGAGGCGGCCGAGGCGCGCCTCCCAGTCTTCCTTGCCGATCCGCACCTCCACGCCGTCGAGCGTGTAGAGCACCGGCCCCTCGGCCCGGCTCATGTCGATCTCCGAGACGCTGTTCAGCAAGCCCTCGCCCGAGCGCAAGAGAAGCCGCAGCAGGCTGAGCCCGGCGGCGGCGCGGCCACTGGGCGCGTCGGGGACCAGATCGTCCGCGCCGAGGCCGCTGATGACGGGCGTGCCGGGGGCGACGGCCCGCGCCTCGGGCCCGAGGTCGGTGCCCTGCTCGTCGATCCAGTGCAGCCGTCCCGTGTGGACGAGCGTGAAGGGCCGCCGCTCCTCCACCGCGATCGCCACGCGGTTCGGCAGGCTCCGGATCACCGCGGCGTGCCGGACGAGGGGCAGCGCCTCGAGGCGCGCGACGACCTCCCGTGTATCGAGCGTGAAGATATTGCTGCCCGGCTCGATGGCCGCCGCCGTCTCGATCGCCTCGCGGCTCAGCCGGCTCTGCCCGCTCACCTCCACGGATGAGACGGCGAAGCGCGGCGACTTCAAGAGCCAGCCCGCGAGGAGGCCCGACACGCCGAGCGCGACCACCCCGAGCGCGACAAGGCCCGCGCGGCGGGCGATGAAGCGCGCCCGGCGCGCGACGCGCCGTCTCAGCCGAGATCGGTCGACGCGCTGGCGGCCGATCAGCCGGCCGCGTGAGGCCAGGTCCTCGAAGGCGCCGGCCGCGGCGCGGGGAGACAGTGCCGAGCGTCTCATGCCATCAGATCTCCCCGAGGGTCTTGATCTCGGTCTCGAGCGCGATGCCGAACTGGCTCTGGACCCGCTCGCTCGTCATGTCCATCAGCGCCTTGATGTCGGCGGCGGTGGCGCCGCCCCGGTTGACGATGAAGTTGGCGTGCTTGGCGGAGATCTCGGCGCCGTTGTGGCGCTTGCCCTTCAAGCCCACCTTCTCCACGAGGCGGCCCGCCGCCTCGCCGGGCGGGTTCTTCCACACGCAACCCGCGGAGGCCAGCGCCAGCGGCTGGTTCATCTTCTTCTGCTTGAGCCGCTGCTTGATCTCCTTCACGATCTCGGCGGTAGGCCGCCGGTGCAGACCGAGCCGCGCTCCGATGATCACGGCGCCGGGCGGGGCCGAAAACATGCGGTAGCTGAACGAGCCCGCGCCCGGCTTGAACTCGCCCATGGTGCCGTCGGGATGGAGGAAGTAGACGGCGGAGACGAAGTCCCCGATGAAGCCGTCGGGCGTCCCCGCATTCATCGCCACCGCGCCGCCGATGGTCGCGGGAATGCCGACGAGACACTCGATGCCGCCCAGGTTGAGGGCGGCCGCCTCTCGGATCAGCCCGGACAGGCTCACGCCCGCGCCCGCCACGGCTTCCTCGCCGTGGAAGTCGGCGCGGCCGAGACAGCCTTCCAGCTTGAGCACGACGCCGCGGAAGCCGCGGTCGCTCGCGAGCAGGTTGTTCCCGCCGCCGAGGACCGAGACGGGAAGCTGCTCGCGCTCGGCGAAGGACAGCGCCAGCCGGATGTCCTCGACGTCCTGAGGGACGACGAAGATGTCGGCGGTTCCTCCGATGCGCAAGGAGGTGTGGAAGCTGAGGGGTTCCTTGAACCGCACCTCGCCCCGGATCTCTCCGAGCATGGGCTACCTCCTGTTCGGCTGCTCGGTGCCGTCGCCGAGGCGGGCCAGGAGCTCGGCTCCCAGTTGCCCCACGTCGCCGGCGCCAGGGTCAGCACCAGGTCTCCGGACCTGGTGGATTCGCACAGGTAATCGATGATGCCCTGGCGGTCGCCGTCCATGTAGCAGCACCTCCCGGTGACCGTGCGCAGCGATGCCGTCGGCCAGGTCTCGCGCGTGCACGCCGGCGATGGGCGCCTCGCCGGCGGGGTAGATGTCCATCACGATCAGCACGTCGGACTGGTAGAAGGCCGTGAGGAACTCGCGGCGCAGGTGCAGCGTCCGCGTGTAGCGGTGCGGCTGGAACACCGTGATCACGCGCCGGTCGAACCCGGCCTTGGCGGCGGCGAGCGTGGCGCGGATCTCGGCGGGGTGATGGCCGTAGTCGTCCACGACGAGGACGCCCTGGGCCTCGCCGCGGATCTGAAAGCGGCGCTGGACGCCCGCGAAGGCGGCCAGCGCGGCCTGGATGCGCTCGAACGGCATCTCGAGGTCGAGCCCCACGGCGACGGCGGCGAGCGCATTGAGCACGTTGTGGCGCCCCGGCACCTGGAGCGACGCCGGGCCGAGCACGCGGCCGCGGTGGACGACCTCGAACGTCGCGCTCGTGCCGGAGAACGCCAGGCGCCGCGCGGTGAGATCGGCGCCGGACTCGAGCCCGTAGGTGACCACGCGCGTGTCGATCGCGGGGATCATCTGCTGGATGTTCGGCTCGTCGAGGCACAGGACAGCCGCGCCGTAGAACGGCACCTTGTTGACGAACTGCGTGAACGCCGCCCGGATCGCGTCGAGGTCGGCGTAGTGGTCGAGGTGCTCGGCGTCCACGGTGGTGACCACGGCGATGGTCGGCGAGAGCTTGAGGAAGGAGCCGTCCGACTCGTCGGCCTCGGCCACGAGGAACTCGCCCTGGCCGAGCTTGGCATTGGTGCCGAGGCCGTGGATGCGGCCACCCACCACCACGGTGGGATCGAACCCGCCCGCCCCGAGCACCGCGGCGACGAGCGACGTCGTCGTGGTCTTGCCATGAGTGCCCGCGATGGCGATGCCGTACTTGAGCCGCATGAGCTCGGCGAGCATCTCCGCCCGCGCGATGACGGGAATGCCGCGCTGGCGCGCCACCTGCACCTCGACGTTGTCGGGGGCGACGGCGGACGAGTAGACGACCACGTGGGCGCCTTCGACGTGGGCGGGCAGATGGCCGGTGAAGACCTTGGCCCCCAGGCGCTCGAGGCGCTCCACGGCGTCGTTGCGCCTGGCGTCCGAGCCGGTGACGCGATAGCCCAGGTTGAGCAGGACCTCGGCAATGCCGCTCATGCCCACGCCACCGATGCCCACGAAGTGGATCTGCCGGTATTTCTTGAACATGATCAGGCGCTGCTCGCGTGCTGCGAGATGTTGAGCAGGACGCCCGCCGAGAACATGGTCATCAGGAGCGCCGAGCCGCCGAAGGAGATGAACGGCAGCGGCAGGCCCTTCGTGGGCAGGGCGCCCGTGACGACCCCGAGGTTCACGAGGGTCTGCGTCGCCAGCATGATCGTGAGCCCGAGCGCCAGGTAGCTGCCGAAGGGATCCGGCGCCCGGAGCCCGATGCGCAGGCCGCGCCAGATGAGCAGCGCGAAGAGCGCGACCACGAGGACGGCGCCCACGAGGCCGAGCTCCTCCCCGATGATCGCGAAGATGAAGTCGGTGTACGGCTCGGGCAGGTAGAAGAGCTTTTGCTTCGATTCCCCCAGCCCGAGCCCGAGCCAGCCGCCCGACCCGAGGGCCAGGAACGACTGGATGATCTGAAAGCCGCTGCCCTGCGGGTCGTCCCACGGATTCATGAAGGCGACCATGCGCCGCCAGCGGTACGGCTTCATCGCGACGAGCACGACCACCACGGGCAAGGCGGCAGCGGCCACGGCCCCCATGTGCAGGGGCCGAGCCCCGCCAGGTAGGCGAGCGCCATCGTCAGGATGATGAGGGCGAGGCTATTGCCCAGGTCGGGCTGGATCACGGTGAGCCCCGCCATCAGCCCGGCGATCATCAGCAGGGGCAGAAGCCCCTGCGAGAAGCGCTTGACCACCTCCTGCCGCCGCGTGAGGAAGGACGCGAGATAGAGCACGAGGGCGAACTTCGCGAGCTCCACCGGCTGGAACGAGACGGGGCCGCTCCTGAACCAGCGCCGGGTGCCATTGATCTCCTGGCCGAAGGGCGGCACGAGCACCAGGACCAGGAGCGCGAAGGACACGACGAGCAGCGGGGTCACGACGCGCTCGAGCCGCCGGTAGTCCAGGCGCATGGCCATCCAGAGGCAGCCGAAGCCCGCCACCGCCCAGAAGAGCTGCTTTCTGAGAAAGAAGAAGGGGTCGTGGAAGCGCTCGGCGGCGACGATGGCGCTCGCCGAGTACACCATCACCACGCCCACCGAGACGAGGACGACGACGACCGCGAAGAGCCACAGGTCCGGGGTGAGCTTGCGCGGCATCAGGCGCGCAGACCGCATGACCGCGGCCTTGAAGACGTCGCCGCGGTGCTCGAAGTTGTCGAACATGTCGAAGGAGGCGCAGGCGGGCGACAGCAGCACGACGTCGCCCGGCCGGGCCGCCGCGCGCGCCGCCCGCACCGCCGCCTCCATGGACCCGGCGTCCTCGACGACGGCGCCCGCCTGCTCCAGGCGGACCGCGGAGCTGCGCCCGGTCCACCCCGATCAGGACGGCGTGGCGCACGCGCCCGCGCGCCGCCCGGGTGAGGCGCGCGAAATCCTGGCCCTTCCCCTTGCCGCCCGCGATCAACACCACGGGCTCCGTGAAGCTCTCGAGCGCCTTGATGGTGGAGTCGACGTTGGTGCCCTTGGAGTCGTTGTAGTACGCGACGCCGGCGTCCGCGCGGACGTGCTCGATCCGGTGGGCGACGCCGCGAAACGCGGCGATGCCCCGCCGGATGGCCTCGGGCGCCATCCCCGTCCACAGCACGCAGGCGGTCGCCGCGAGCACGTTCTCGACGTTGTGGGCACCGCGCAGCGCGAGGTCCGTCACCGGGCAGATGCGCTCGACGTGCCCGTTGAGCCGCGCGGCGATCCAGCCCTCGTCGATGAAGACGCCGACGATGTCCCGGCGGAGCCGGCTGAACCACAGCACGCGCCCGCGGACGCGCGCGGCGAGGGCGGCCGCGCCGGGGTCGTCGGCGTTGAGCACCGCGCAGTCGGCCTCCGTCTGGTTGGCGAGAATGCGCGCCTTGGCCTCGACGTAGCGCTCGAGGCTGCCGTGCCGGTCCAGGTGATCGGGCGTGATGTTCAGCACCGCCGCCACGCGCGGCCGGAACAGCGCCGTGCTCTCGAGCTGGAAGCTCGAGGCCTCGGCCACGACGATGCCGTCGGCCGGGAAGTCGAGCGCCTGCTCGGACAAGGGCGTGCCGATATTGCCGCCGACGAGCACGGGGCGCACCTGGGCCCGCAAGAGCTCGCCCGTGAGCGCGGTCGTGGTCGTCTTGCCGTTCGTGCCGGTGATGGCGATGACCTCGGCCTCCATCGCGCGCCAGGCCAGCTCGAGCTCGCCCACGATGGGCACGCCGCGCGCGCGGACGCGGACGAGGGCGGGGAGCGTGAGCGGCACGCCCGGGCTCACCACGACCAGCTCCGCGTCGGCGAAGGCCTCGTCGGGATGGCCGCCGGTCCAGAGCGCGCAGCCGTCGCGCTCGAGCCGTAGCACCTCCGCGGAGAGCGCGGCGCGGTCGGCGGCGTCAGAGGCGAGCACGGTGCCCCTGACGCGCCGGATCAGGCGCGCGGCGGCGACGCCGCTCTTCGCGAGCCCGACGACGGAGACGGTCTTGCCGGCGAGCCGGCGCCGATACGCCGGTCCCCGCCCCGTGGCGCCCTTCATGTCGTCCTCCTCATCCTGCAGCCAGCTCGCCGCCGTCAGCATGATCGACACTCGGAGGGGCTCCGCCCCGCTTCCGATACCTCCCCCGAAACCGAGTTGCGCCGGCGAAGCCGGCGCTCGAACACAGTCGACATCACGCATATCGGGAGCCCCTGGCCGGCTAGAGCGATGAGAAGGGTTCAGCTGCGAGGCGGCGCCCGAAGGCAGCCGGCGAGGCGTACTTTCTGTACGTTGAGCCGGCTGTCGAGGGACGCCTAACGAAGCAGATGAGCCCTTATCATCGCTCTAGCGCAGCTTCAACGTGGTGAGGGCGAGGAGCGCCAGCATGAACGACAGGATCCAGAAGCGCACGATGATCTTGGGCTCGGCCCATCCCATCATCTCGAAGTGGTGGTGGAGCGGCGCCATCCGGAACACGCGCCGGCCGGTCAGCTTGAACGAGGCCACCTGGATGATGACCGAGCCCGCCTCGACCACGTAGATGCCGCCGATCAGCGGGAGCAAGAGCTCGGCCTTGGTGAGGACCGCCAGGGTGCCGATGGCTCCGCCCAGCGCGAGGGAGCCGACGTCGCCCATGAACACCTGCGCCGGATAGCTGTTGAACCAGAGAAAGCCCAGGGCCGCGCCCACGAGCGCCCCGCAGAAGATCGTGAGCTCGCCCGTCCCCTTCACGTTCAGGATGCGCAGGTACTCGGCGGCCTTGAAGTTGCCGGTGAGGTACGCGATGACCGCGAAGGCGCCGCCCGCCGTCACGATGGGCCCGATGGCGAGCCCGTCCAGGCCGTCGGTCAGGTTCACCGCATTGGACGCCCCCACGATCACCAGGACCGAGAAGGGCACCCAGAGCCAGCCGAGGGTCAGGAGCCAGCCCTTGAAGAAGGGAATCGCGAGCCCCGTCGTGAAGCCGTCGGGCGGCCAGAAGTAGAGCCAGGCCATGAGCGCCCCGACCCACAGGAGCTGCGCGCCGAGCTTCTGGCGCGCCGAGAGGCCCTTGCGCGTCTTGAGCTTCCTTCTGTCGTCGAGGAAGCCGATCAGCCCGAGCCCGGTCGTCGCGAGGACCAGCACCCACACGTAGCGGTTGCGCAGGCTGCTCCAGAGGAGCGCCGACACGAGGATGGCGGCGAGGATGAGGAGCCCGCCCATGGTCGGGGTGCCCGCCTTCGTCCGGTGCCGCTCCGGCGTGTCCTCGCGGATCGTGTCCTCGCCGTCCTGGAGCATCCGGAGCCGGCGGATGAGCCACGGCCCGAGCGCGAAGGAGATCACGATCGCCGTCACCGCCGCCATCGCCGTCCGGAACGTGATGTACCGGAAGACGTTGAACCCGCTCCAGTACTTGACCAGCGGGACGAGGAGGTCGTAGAACATCAGCCATCCTCCCCTCCGAAGCGGCCCATGAGGGCGTCGACCACCTGCTCCATGCGCATGCCCCGCGAGCCCTTCACGAGGAGCGCGTCGCCGGGCACCAGGCGCTTCAGGAGCAGGACAACCGTGTCCTCGAAGGTGGCCGTGTGGTGGCTCTCGGCGAGCCCGGCGGCGCGCGCCGCCTCGACGGCGGTCCGGGCGTGGCGCCCGACTCCGATGAGCTCGGCCACACCCGCGGCGGCGATGGCGCGCCCGGCCTCCCGGTGGGCCGCCTCGGCGCCCGCGCCCAGCTCGAGCATGTCCCCGAGCACGACCACGCGCCGGGCCGCGCCGGCCCCCGCGGCGAGCGTGTCGAGCGCCGCGGCCAGGGAGAGGGATTGGCATTGTACGTGTCGTCGAGGATGGTGATGCCGCCCGAGCGCCTCCACACGCAGCGCCCCTTCGCGGGACGCGCCGCCTCGAGGCCGGCGGCGATCTGGTCGAGCCCAAGGCCAAGGGCGCGGCCCGCGCCCGCCGCGGCCAGCGCATTGACGACATTGTGGCGGCCGGCGAAGGCCAGGCGCACGGAGCGCTCCTGCCCACCCATGGCGAGCGCAAAGCGCACGTCATGGGCTGTCTCGACCGCGGGCCCGACCGCGCGGACGTCGGCGGCGGCGCTCGTGCCGTAGGTGAGCACGCGCGCCGCCGCCTGCTCCCGCATCGCGAGGACGCGGGCATCGTCGGCGTTCAGGACCACCGCGCCCTCCGGCGGGATCGCGCGCACCAGCGCGCTCTTCTCCGCCTGCACCCCGTCGAGCGAGCCGAAGAACTCGGTGTGGGCGGAGGCCACGACGGTGACGATGCCCACGGTGGGCCGGCAGATCCGCGCGAGCGCCGCGATCTCCCCGGCTGATTGGCGCCCAGCTCGAGCGCCGCCGCGCGGTGCTCGGGGCCGAGCCTGAAGAGCGTCAAGGGCAGCCCCACTGGTTGTTGAAGCTCGATTCCGGCTTGAGCACGGGGCCGAGGGCGCCGAGCACCGAGGCCATCATCTCCTTGGTCGTGGTCTTGCCGTTCGACCCCGTCACCGCCGCGACCGGCAGCGAGAAGCGGGCGCGGTGGTACGCGGCGAGCCGGCCCAGCGCCCGCGTCGTGTCCTCCACCAGCACCACCGGCGTCGAGCCCCGCAGGTCATCGGGCAGGCTCGAGACGACGAGACAGGCCGCCCGCACGAGCGGCCGCATCGTCCAGGAAGGCGTGGCCGTCCCGCTCGTGACCGACGATGGCGAAGAAGACCTCGCCGACGGCGAGCGTGCGCGTGTCGATCGACACCCCCGCGACGGGCACGCCGAGGTCGCCGCCCACGAGGGCGCCCTGGGTGCCGCGCACCACGTCACCCGACCGTGAAGATCGGCATCGCGCGGGCTATGACGGGCGCTCCTCGAGGACGGCGCGCGCCTCGGCGCGGTCGTCGAAGGGCAGCACCTCGGCGCCGATGATCTGGTAGGGCTCATGCCCCTTGCCCGCGATCACCACGACGTCGCCATGCTCCGCCCACGTCAGCGCGGCGCGGATCGCCGCGCGCCGGTCGGGCTCCGCGACGTGGCGGTCGCGGTCGGCCTCGGGAATGCCCGCGACGATCTCCGCGACGATGGCCTCGGGCCGCTCGCTCCGGGGATTGTCCGAGGTGACCCACGCGCGGTCGGCGAGCCGGGCCGCGATCGATCCCATGATCGGCCGCTTGCCGCGATCGCGATCGCCCCCGCAGCCGAAGACCGCCGCGAGACGTCCGCCGCCGGTGAGGAGCTTCCGCGCCGTGGCGAGCACGCGCTCGAGCGCATCGGGCGTGTGCGCGTAGTCCACGACGACGAGGAACGGCTGGCCCGCCTCCACGCGCTCGAACCGGCCGGGGCCGCGCTCACGCCGGCGAGCGCGCCCGCGATGACCGCGCGATCCATCCCGAGCGCGAGCCCGACGCCGATGGCGCCGAGAAGGTTCATCACGTTGTGCTCGCCCACGAGGGGCGAGGCGATCTCGACGCTCCCGCTCGGCGTGTCCACGTCCATGTGAATCCCGTCCATGCCCGAGCGGTACTCCCGCGCGCGGATCGCCGCCGCGGGGCCGAGACCGAAGGTGAGGGTCGGCAGGTCGAGCCCCGCCACCATCGCCGCCCCCGCCGGATCGTCGGCATTGACCACCGCCGTGCGCCGGGCCTTGGCGCCGGCGGCGAGCAGGCGGAAGAGGCGCGCCTTGGCATCGCGATAGGCGTCGAGCGTCACGTGAAAGTCGAGGTGGTCCTGCGTCAGGTTGGTGAAGACGGCGACGTCGAGCTCGATGCCGTCCGCCCGGTGCAGGGCCAGCGCGTGAGACGAGACTTCCATGGCGACGCCCGCCACGCCCCGCTCGACCATGCGCGCGAGGAGGGACTGCAGCTCGAGCGCCTCGGGCGTCGTCTGGCTCGCCGGGAGCCGCTCCTCGCCGATCCGATATTCGATGGTCCCGATCAGGCCGGTCGGGCCGCCCCGGGTGCGCAGGAGGGCGTCGACGAGGATCGAGGTCGTCGTCTTGCCGTTCGTGCCGGTGATCCCGACCACGGTGAGCGCGCGCGAGGGATGGCCGAAGTAGGCGTCGGCCAACCGGGCGAGCGCTTCGCGCGCGGACGGGACGAGGACGCGGCCGGTCTCGCTGCCCGCGAGCACGTCGGGCCCGTCGAAGACCACCGCGGCGGCGCCGCGGCCGAGCGCGTCGGCGATGAAGCGTCGCCCGTCCTGCTTGAGCCCGGGAATGGCGACGAAGAGCTCGCCCGGCGCGACCTTCCGCGAGTCGTAGGCGAGGCCGCGGAGTGCCGGCGGCACGGCGCCCAGCACCGTCTTGTCCGGCAGGGCCTCGAGGAGCTCGGCGGTCGGCACGGGGCCTCCCTCATGGCCGCGCGGCCGGCGAGGCCAGCGCGAGGCGGCACGTGGCGCCCGCCGGAAGCGGCGCGCCGGGAGGCGGCAGCCTGGCTCACGACAATCCCTCGGCCGGTCACCTCGAGCCGGACGTCGAGCGGGGCCAGCACCTCGAGCGCCTGGCGGAGGGACAGCCCCTGCACCCGTGGCATGAGCGTCGCCGAGTCGTCGCCGGCGCTCAGCAGCTCGACGGTCGCGCCGTCGAAGCTGAGCGACGGCGGGAGTGACGGTGAACGGCGCCGCGGTGCCGATCTCGCCCCGCACGAGGGCCACCGGCGCGGTGTTGCGGGGCGGCACGTTGAGGTAGCGCAGCGCCTCGCGGCCGATGCTCGCGAAGATGGGCGCGGCCGCCTCGCTGCCCCATTTCTCGTTCTTCGGCTCGTCCAGCATGACGAGCATGGTCAGCCGCGGATCCTCGGCGGGCACGAAGCCCACGAACGAGAGCACGCCGGGCGCCCGCGAGTAGCGGCGGGTCGCGGGATCGAGCTTCTGCGCGGTGCCCGTCTTGCCCGCGACGTCGTAGCCGGGGATCGCGGCATTGTGGCCGGTGCCATTGCGCACCACCGCCGTCATGATCTCGGTGAGCGTCCGGGCCGTCTCCGGGCTGATGACCTGGCGAACGACGCGCGGCTCGAGCGCGCGCCGCGTTTCCCGGCCTTCGGCGTCGAGGGTGGCGCGGACGATCTGCGGCTGCAGCAGGCGCCCGCCATTGGCGACGGCCGAGACCGCCGAGACCATCTGGAGCGCGGTCACCGAGATCTCCTGGCCGATCGACATGGTCGCGAGCGAGAGTCCCGACCACTGCTTCGGCGCCCGGAGCTGTCCCCGGCTCTCACCGGTCAGGCCCACACCGGTCTGGACGCCAAAGCCGAATCCCGAGATGTACTTGTAGTACCGCTCCTTGCCGAGGGAGAGGCCGACCTTGATCGACCCGACGTTGGAGGAGTTCTGGAGCACCTCCGAGAACGTGAGCCAGCCGAACTTCTTGTGGTCGTGGATCGTGGCGTTCGCCACCCTGATGGCGCCGTTCTCCGCATAGAAGCGGTCGGTGGGGCGCACCACGCCTTCCTCGAGGGCGGCGGCGGCGAGGATCACCTTGAACGTCGAGCCGGGCTCGAAGGGGTCGGTGACGCCGCGGTTGCGGCGCTCGTCGTCGGTGGCGGCGCCGAAGCTGTTCGGGTTGAACGTCGGGCGGATCGCCAGCGCCAGGATCTCGCCGGTGCGCGGATCCATGGCGAGGGCGAGCGCCGCCTTCGAGCGCGTGCGCCGCCACGCCGCGTCGACCTCCTTCTCCGCGATGTACTGCAGCGTGGCGTCGAGGGTGAGCATCACGCCCTGCCCCGCCGTGGACGGCTTGATCACCTTGGGCGCGCCCGTGATCTCGCGGCCGAGCGCATCGCGCCCGACGAGGGCCCGCCCCTCCGTGCCCGCGAGGTGGACGTCCCACGCCTGCTCGACTCCTGCCGAGGCCCTTGCCATCCATGCCCTCGAATCCCACCACGTGGGCGGCGAGCTCCCGGTTGGGATACAGGCGCATGCTCTCGTCGACGAAGCCGAGCGCGGGCTCGCCGAGATTGCGCACCGCCTCCGACCGTGTCGGGCGGCAGGCGCCGCTTGACGAAGACGAAGCGACTGCGAGAGTCGAGCCGCTTGGCGATCTCCTGCGCCGAGTCTCCGAGGATGGGCGCCAGGCGCCGCGCGAGGGCATCCTTGTCGTCGATCCGCGAGGTGAGCGCGTAGAGCGACTCCGCCCGCGACGACACGGCGAACGCCTGACCGTTCCGGTCGAGGATCGGGCCGCGCTTGGGCTTGAGGGGATGGTCTTGGCGTGCTGGTTGTCCGCGAGCCGCGCGTACTCGTCGTGCTTGACGATCTGCACGAACGCGAGCCGAGCGACGAGGCCCGCGAAGGCGCAGGCGATGAAGGCGGCGACGACGAGCGTCCGGGTCCTCACTACGACTCGGAGGGGCTCCGCCCCCTTCCGATTCCTCCCCGACTGCAGATTGCGCCGGCGAAGCCGGCGCTCGAACGAGGCCCATCAGGCCGAGAGGCGAGTTCGGCACCGTGCTACCTTAGTGCTTCCGGCGGGCTCGCGTGGTGCGTCCGGCTCGGCGGCCGCCGTGAGCGGTGCGCGCGAGGTGAGACCGGTGCCGACCGGGACGAACTCACGGGCGAGCCGAACCTGATCGTGGGCGGGCAACACCATGCCGAGCTCGGTGCGGGCCTTGCCCTCGATGCGCGCGAGTGACTTGAGCGTGGCCAGCTCCACCCGGAGGCGATTGCGCGTCTCCTCGAGCTCGGTCCGCGCCACGCGCAGGGCATCGAGCCGATAGGACAGGCGCACGTGCTGGACGCGAAGCCCCACGACACCCAGGATCAGCGCCACGAGAAAGCCCGCGCAGGCGAGCGACACCGCCATCGCGCGGAGGCGCCGGCGATCGCTGACCTGGTAGAATCGCGCGGCCTGGCCACCAATGGGGGCCGCCCAGCCGGACGCCTTCGAGCGCGGCGCGCGCGGGCTCATGCGGCCACCCGCTCGAGCACGCGCAGCTTGGCGCTCCTGGCGCGCGGGTTCTCGAGGATCTCGTCGGCGGTGGCCTCGATGGGCGCGGGCTCTAGATCCATGTAGCCGCCCTCCTGCGAAAGCATGCGGAATGATCGCTTCACGATCCGGTCCTCTCCTGAATGAAACGAGATAACGCCGAATCTCCCACCGGGCGCGAGCAGCGCCGCCGCCTGCGGGAGGGCCTCCGCCAATGCCTGCATTTCGTCATTCACCGCGATCCGGAGCGCCTGGAAGGTCCGCGTCGCGACGTGCAGCCGCCGAGGCCACGCGGCCCGCGGCACCGCACCCTTCACGACGCCGACGAGGTCCGCCGTCCGCGCGAGCGGCGCGCGCTGCCGCCGATCGTCGATGCCGCGGGCGATACGGCGCGCATGGCGCTCCTCCCCGTACTCGAAGATGATCCGCGCGAGCTCCTCGACGGGGAGCCGGTTCAGCAGGTCGGCGGCGGTAGGGCCCGTGCTCGGATCGAAGCGCATGTCGAGCTCCTCGTCATTTTGAAACGAAAAGCCGCGGCCCGACTCGCCGAGCTGATAGGACGACATGCCGAGGTCGAGCAGGATCGCGGCGGCCGCGGTGATCCCCGCTTCCGCGGCGATCGAGCCGAGGCTGCGGAAGCTGCCGTGGCGCAGCACGATGCGGTCGCCGAAGCGCGCGAGGCGGACGCCCGCACGGCGGAGCGCCTCGCCGTCGGCGTCGACTCCGAGCAAGCGTGTGCGGCCGTCGCCGCTTTCCATCAGTCGCTCGGAGTGCCCGCCCATGCCAACCGTCCCGTCCACCACCCAGCCCCCGTCGCGGGGCCGCAAGAGAAACATCACTTCGTCCGCGAGCACCGGCAGGTGCGCGCGCGCCGCTCGCTCGGCGTCCTCACACACCCTTTTCGGCGAGCCGTGCGCGCACGTCGTCGAGCGCGGTGCTCCCGCCGCTGTCGCTCTCGAAGTGCGCCCAGCGCTCGGCGTCCCAGATCTCGAACATCTTCTGCATTCCGAGAATGACCACGTCCTTCACGAGCCCGGCGCGCGTGCGATAGTCCGACGACACCTGAATGCGCCCCTGCGGATCGAGCTCCACGTCCTGGCCCTGGGAGAGATACTTGTAGCGAAAGAGTCGCGCGTCGGGATCGAGCTGGGGCAACGCGTCCACTTTCCCCTCGAGCTCTTCCCACCACTGAAGCGGATGCACGTCGAGGCCCTTGCCGTTCGGCACGATCACGAGCTTGTCGCCCCACCCGCTTGCGAGCACGTCGCGGAATCGCGACGGGATGCTGAGCCGGCCCTTCGTGTCAATCGTGTGGCGGTAGTGCCCGCGAAACAATTGCCCCTCTAGGAGCCAGGCGGCTCCTCGACTGCTCTTCACGCCACTTCATGGGATTTCATCCCACTGGCTGCCGGTATCCTAGGTCGCCCGTAGAAACCGTGTCAAGGAAAAACTCCAGGAATTATATGCGAAATATGATTCTCAAGTACAACAGGTTGAGGGTCTGGCGGGAACGTCTACCTCGGGTTGCGAGGAAGAGGCCAAAAACGGGCCTGTGCGTGGGCCGGGCGGTGCCCGGCGCCGACGTGCGCCTCGGGGCTCAGCGGGCGCGGAGTGTAGTGGCGAAGCGCCTCGGGGAGCCAGGCGTCGATCTGCTGGACCCGGGTCTCTTCCGAGGGGTCGGTCGAGAGGAACTCCAGGGGCCGGGCGCTGCCCTGGGAGGCCGGGGCCATGCGAACCCACAGGTCCCGGGCCGCGCGCGGGTCGTGGCCGGCCTTGGCCATGTAGAGCAGCCCGAGGTGGTCGGCCTCTGATTCCCTCACCCGCCGCGGTTTCTGAGAGCGGCTTGCGTCCGCATCGCGACACTGGGGCCTGCGAGCCCGACCTCGATCTGAATGCGGATGGAGGCGACGGCGGCGGGATCGGTCGTGGCGAGCCCGGCGGCATCGAAGTAGGTCAAGGCGAAGCGCTTGACGCCGTTGATGATGGGCTGGGCCCCGCCGCCCGCATCACGGCGAAGAATGGACTCACCGGGACGGAGCACGAACGTGACGCGCTCGCGCGTCGGATCGACGGCGCCGTCGCCGTCGAGATCCCACTGAAATGCGACGCGCGCCGGTTCGGCGGTCACGATGGGCGCGATCCCCGCGCTCGTCGGATCGTAGCCGGCGCCACGAAGCTCCGTGGCCATCCGCTCGAGGGCCGCGCGGGCCGACTGCTGCGCCTCGACGCGCGCGGCGCCCCAGCGATACGTCGTCGTCCCCGATCGCAGGATCGCGAGCAGGCCCGCCATCACGAGACCCATGGCGGCGGTGGCCACGACGAGATCGATCAGCGAATGCCCGGCATCGCCGCGCCACGTCTTCATGGCGCTGAGCCTGGGTCACGTCGAGACGGCCGTCAATGTCCGCGCTTCGATACACCGACTCGACAACAGCGCGGCCGTCGAGCCCTCTGGACTGCAGCTGGCTAGTCGTCGCGAGAAACCCGGCTAGAGCGAGGAGAAGGGTCCAGCTGCGAGGCGGCGCCCGATGACCGCACGGCGAGGCGTACTTTCTGTACGTTGAGCGTGCGGTCGCGGGCGCCAACGAAGCAGATGGGCCCTTATCCTCGCTCTAGCCGCCCCGCAGGCGCGGGTCGAGGGTATCCCGGAGCGCGTCGCCCAGGAGGTTCGAGCCGAACACCGCGAGGCTGATGGCGACGCCGGGGAAGAGGACGAGCCAGGGCGCCTTCTGCGCGTACTCGGCGGCCGACACGGAGAGCATCCGGCCCCACGAGGGATACGGCTCGGGCACGCCGACCCCGAGGAACGACAGCGCCGCCTCGACGAGGATCGCGCCGCCGAGCTGCGCGGTGGCGAGGACGATGAAGGGGCCCATGGTATTGGGCAGGATGTGGCGAAAGGCGATGCGCAGGTGACGGAGCCCGATGGCCCGCGCCGCCTCGACGTACTGCATCTCGCGGATGGTCAGGACGCTCGCCCGGATGACGCGCGCGGCGCGCGGAATGATGGGAATCGAGATGGCGAGAATGACGTTGCCGACCGACGGGCCGAGGGCGGCGGACATCACGAGGGCGAGCACGAGCAGCGGCAGGCCCTGGAGGATGTCCATGAAGCGCTGGGTGATGAGATCGGTCTTGCCGCCCACGTACGCGGAGAGGAGCCCGATGATCCCCCGAGAACGGAGCCCATGAGCGTCGAGGCGACGCCGACCATGAGCGACACGCGCGCGCCGTGGACGATGCGCGAGTAGATGTCGCGGCCGAGATGGTCGGAGCCGAGCCAGTGGTCCCAGCTCGGCGGCGCGAGGCTCTGGGCGGCATCGGTGGCGATCGGATCATAGGTCTGGAGCTGGTCCGCGAAGACCGCGGTGAGCAGGATCAGGAGCATGATGACCCCGCCCGCCGCACCGAGCGGCTTTTTCCGGCAGAACCGGACGAGCGTCGTCCAGGCGCCGGGCCGGGCTCGCCGGGCCGGCAACACCGCGGTCGCGCCGGCGCCGAGCGGATTAGCTGCCATACCGCACCCGCGGGTCGAGGACGCCGTAGAGCATGTCGACGAGGAGATTCGACAGGATGACGACGACCGCGATGAACATGACCAGGTTCTGCACGATGGGGTAGTCGCGCCAGAGGATGGCCTGCACGAGGAAGCGGGCGAGGCCGGGCAGGTTGAACACCGTCTCCGTGACCGACGAGCCCGCCGATCAGGAAGGCGAACTCGATCCCGATCACCGTGACCACGGGCAGGATGGCGTTCTTGAGCGCGTGGCGCCAGATGACGGCGCGCCTGGTCTGGCCCTTGGCCCACGCGGTGCGGACGTAGTCCTCGCGCAGCACCTCGAGCAGGGACGAGCGCGTGATCCGCATGATGAGCGCCGAGGATCGGTAGCCCACCGCGAGGGCGGGCAGCATGAACTGCACGGCGTGAAGCCAGAAGTTCTCACTCATCCGCACGTAGGTGACCGGCGGGATCCAGCCGATCCACGCGACGAGCCCGAGGATGATGACCATGCCGAGCCAGAAGGACGGCATGGACAAGCCGGCGAGGCTGAACACGCGCAAGACATAGTCCAGGCGCGTGTCCTGCCGGACGGCACTGATCACCCCGAGCGGAACGCCCAGGGCCACCGAGATGATGAGCGAGAGGAGGGCCAGCTCGAGGGTCACCGGGATCAGCGGCCTGATGATCTCCCACGCGGGCAGGTCGTAGCGATACGACTTGCCCAGGTTGCCCACCGCGAGCTGGCGCATCCATTCGACGTACTGCGCCCACAGCGGCTTGTCGAGGCCGAGCTCGCGCTCGATGGCGGCCCGCTCCGACGGGTTCACGTAGCCGCCCGTGGAGAAGAGGATGTCGACGATGTTGCCGGGCGCCAGACGCAGCAGGAGGAAGATCACCACCGACATGCCGAAGAGCGTCACCAGGCCGATGCCCAGCCGCTGAGCGATATACGTTTTCACGCGAGGCCCCGGACGACCGAGTCGCTACTTGTCGCGCCACGCTACTTGTCGCGCCACACGTCCTGGAAGCGGGAGAAGTTGTAGACGTTGTTGTGCGGGACCAGCCCCTTCACGTGGGGCCAGTGCGCGAAGTAGTCGAGCCGCTGGGCCAGGATGGGCCGGGGCGCGTCCTGCTCGAGCCGCGTCTGGATCGCGATGACCTGATCCAGTCGCTTCTTCGGATCCAGCTCCTGCGACTGGCGGTCGAACATCTTCATGACTTCCTCGTTGCAGTACTGGCTGTAGTTGCGCGGAGAGCCGCACGCGTAGTTCTCGTAGAAGTTCGCGTCGGGATCGTCGGTGCCGAGCCCGGTGAGGTTGGCGCCGATCTGGTAGTCGCCGCGTGTGGCCATGGCATGCCATTGGGCCGTTTCCACCTGCTTGAGCGTGGCGTCGATGCCGACCTGCTTCAGCTCGTTGATGACGTAGGAGGCCATGTCGATGTAGATCGCGATGGCGCGCGTCCCCATCTCGACCTTGAGCGGCTTGTCCGGGGTGATCCCGGCCTCGGCGAGGAGCTTCCTGGCGCGCGCCTTCATCTCGTCGGCCTTGCCGTAGCCGGGCATGGTGAGCAGGTCCTTGTCGCTCACGCCCCAGACGCCGAACGGCCGGGGCAGCATCGCGGCGCCGAGGATCGCGCCCCCTGGTGCGAGGCCTGGATCAGGCCCCGGCGGTCGATGGCATAGCTCACCGCCAGCCGCACCTTCGGATTGTCGAACGGCGCCTTCTTGACGTTCATGATGATGTTGTCGGTGACGTCCTGCGCGACCGTATGGAACACCATCTGGGGCACGGCCTTCTTGAGCTGGTCCATCGTCGTCTTCGACGTCTCACCGGGGCAGGCGGTATCGAGCTGCCCGGCCTGAGCGCCGCCGTCCGGGTGCCGCGCTCGACGATCACCACGTACTTGAGCCCGTCGAGATACGGCCGGCCCTTGACGAAGTAGTCGGGGTTCTTCACGTACTCGACGAACTCGCCGCGGCGCCACTCCTTGAGCTTGAACGGGCCGGTGCCGATGCAGCTCGTGCGGTATTGCGCGGGCGGGACATGGGCCGCATAGACCGGGGTATAGCCCGAGGCGAGCATCATCAGGAGCGCGGGCTGCGGGCGCTTCAATCGGAACACCACCGTGTACGGATCGGCCGCCTCGATGTGCTCGATGTTCGCGTACCAGTCCTTGCGGGGGTTGATGCGGAGCTTGGCCGGCGCGTCCGACGCCTCGCGGAGCATGTCGAAGGTGAACTTGACGTCCTTCGACGTGAACGGCTTGCCGTCGTGCCACTTGACGTCTCTTCGGAGGAAAAAGACGAGGTTCTTGTAGTTGTCCTGCCACGACCACCGCTCGGCGAGGTCGCCCACGATGGTGTCCATGCTCTCCGGTCGGCTTCGCCGGGTCGAAGAAGACGAGGTTGTTGAAGCACGGCAGGGCCGGGAAGCTCGTCGAGTACGTGGACGCCTCGTGGATGGCGAAGCCCTGCGGCAGGTCCTCGCGGAGCATCACGTTGAGGGAGCCGCCGCTCTTCGGGGTCTGCGCCGTCGCCAGCGGAGCCGCGGCCAGGACCAGGGCCATGGCGAGAGCGGGTCGCAGCAGGAAGGGGGAGAAACGGAAACGCTTCATTGTGTTCCCTTTCCTTTGCGGTAAGCGCCAGCCCTTCCGGGGCCAGCCGAACGTGCATGCCAGCGGCGGGAAAACCTCGGAGGGCCCGAAAAGGTCCCGCGGATGCGAGCACTATACCGCGAAGGCCCGCGCCCCGACAACTCGGGGGATAACTGCGCTGGTCGCGCGACGCGTGTACCTCGCGCGCTTCGAGCGTCAGCGCCGCCCGCGGCGTCGGCTCGGGCGCAGGACGCGCCGTCGCTTGACGTCCCACACGCCGTCCGCGGTGAGCCGCACGGACGGCAAGAAGTCGGCGGTCATGAACAGCAGCGTGTAGCGGGCGGCACGCCCGCACCGGGGCCAGTCTAGAGCCTGTCGGCGAAACCCAGCCAGAGCGATGAGAACGGTCCAGCTGCGAGGCGGCGCCCGATGGCAGGCAACGCGAGGCGTACTCGCAGGGCGCGAGTGCGCCACGTCTGGGCCCCGCAGACGAAAGTTCGTCGGCCCGCTGGTCTCGCGCGTGACGTGGCACGGCGGTCGAGGGCGCCGTACCTCCGCAGATGGGCCCTTATCATCGCTCTAGCCCACGATGTGGACGGAGGACTCCGTGCGCTGCACCGCCTCGCGCTGCCGGATCTCGCGCCGGGTCAAGAGCTCCTCGAGCGAGATGCTCCGCGCCCCGCCGCGCCGCCGAAGCTCGGGCTCGAGCAGGATCGGGCGCTGGCGAATCCGCGCCGCCAGCCCCGCGCTGCGGGCGCGGTCCGCATACATGCGGGCGAGCGTCCGACACATGAGCGGCCGCCCGCGATTGTAGCCGAAGCGGGTCTTGTACTCGGCGGCGCTCAGGCCATGCCCGCGGAGGTGGGTATTCGTGAGCTGGCGGAATACGCCCGCGCAGACGAGGCAGCGGATGCTGTCTTCCTGAATGGCTTGCCGCGGATCGGCCCGCAGGGTCGCGAGGACACTGACAGGGGCCGACAACCGGGCGGCGGCCCCGGCATCGGACGCGGGAACGGCGATGAAGTCGTCGGCCTCATCACCGGCTCGCCGTCCCTGCGGCCGGTGCGGGCGCGTCCGGAAGGAAAGCGGCGAGCGATGGGAGATCCGCGGAGGACCCGCGCCGGCCTCTATGCGCCCCACCAACAGGCTCCCGGCGCATGCGAGGCCGGCGATGTACACGGCAACCGCGCTGACGATCACGACCCGACGCCACAGCTCAAGCATGATCGCTCTCCTGCCGCACGGGCTCTCCCGCGCACCGATGTTCATCGTTCATATCTCGGGCTCCCGGCAACGCCTCCGGAGGCACTTCCTCGACCTCGCCGCGGTAGACATGCCCGTACACAAAGCAACACACCTGCCAGAAGAGACGACTGGGAAAGCAGCTACTTAGACGGGGACTGCTCAGTGGTCAATGGTCAGCCTGGTCAGACCTTGACCAGTGGGCTGACCGGTACACCCGGCGGGGAAGTGCGTGGGGATCGATCCCGAGGAGCGAGCGCGGCGCGGTGCGCCCGCCCGAAGGCCCGACGGCCGGGCGATCGGGCGCGCCGAGACGCCGCCTACTTCGTGATGACGCCGCAGGCGATGCGGTCGCCGCTATTGCCCGAGGGATCCGTCTTGTAGTCGTCGGCCGCCGCGTGGACGACGAGCGACGTGCCGGCGGGTCCGAGCAGCGAGGTCGATCCCGGCTGGAGCGTCACGAGCTTGGTGGTCGCGTCGATGCCGCCCTCGCCGGAGGCCGCCACCTCGAGGTTCGGCAGGTCCCCATTGTGGGGCCCCGCCGGGTTCTGCGTCCCGTGCTGCTTGCCCGCGGGATTGAAGTGCGCGCCGGCCGAGGTGAACTGGGGAGGATCGCAGCGCCCCACGGCATGGATGTGTAGCCCGTGCGCGCCCGGCGGCAGCCGATAGCCGGTGACGGCGATGCGAACACCGTCGCTCGTCTCGATGAGCGTGGCCCGTCCGACGTCTTTACCGTCTTTGTCCTTGAGCGCGGCCTCAGCCGACAGCGGCTCCGTTTCGGCCGTCATGCTCGCGCAGCCGCCCAGCAGCATCGTCGCGGCGCCCACCACCAGAAGTCGTCTCACCGTTGAGGACCCTCCTCTCTCGCCGTGATTGCCTCAGTTGAGCTCTGCGACCAGCCGCGCCGCCTTGTCCCGGAACCGCTTGACGTTCTCCATCTTGATCGCTTCGTAGCCCCGGATCTCGTCGGGCAATTCCGCGATGGCCACGGCCCGGTCATGGGTCTCGGGACCGAGGCGCGCGAGCGCCGTCTCGACCAGGCCGCGATACTCCCCGACGAGCGCCCGCTCGACGCGCCGGATCTCCGCGTACCCGAAGACGTCGAGCGGGGTGCCGCGAAGCCCGCGGAGCCCCGGAGCGCCTTGAAGGCCGGCGCGAACCAGGCGCCGAGCTTCAGCTTCTTCTTGAGCCCCAGCGCGCGGAGGAGCGGCGGGTGCAGGTGCCAGAAGAAGCGGATCGGCTCGCCGAACCGGGCGCGCAGCTCGGCCTCGACGGCCGCGTCGAGATGCAGCCGCGCGACCTCGTACTCGTCCTTGTAGGCCATGAGCTTGAAGAGGTAGCGCGCCACGCCTTCCGTCACGCCTGTGCGCCCGGGCGTCCGGCGCTGCTCCTCGGCGGCCACCCGCTGCACGAAGTCGACGTATTGCCGCGCATAGGCCGCGCTCTGGTAGGCGATCAGCTCGGGCACGCGGACCTCGAGGAGGCGGCGCGCCTCACCCGTCACTCCGGCCTGGTCGACGATGGCCCGCGCCTCGGCCGACAGCACGCGGTCCTCGACCACCCGGCCCGAGGCCTGCTTCACCGCGGCCTCGACCCGCTTGGCGTCCACCACCGCCATCCGCCCCCACCGGAACGCGAGGAGATTCATCTCCACGGACACCCCGTTGAGCCGGATCGCGCGCTCGATGGACGCGGCCGAGATCGGCAGCGCCCCCGTCTGATACGCGGCGCCCATCAGGATGGGGTTGATCGCCATGTGGTCGTCGAAGAGCCCCTCCGCCATGGCGAGCGCGTCGAGGTACACGTTCGGATCCTTCCGCGTGACGCGGTCGATGCCCATCAACATGCCGCTCAGCTCGGGGAAGTGCACGGCGGTGTCCTGCACCATCTGGCCGGTGGGGATGCGGCTCGTCGACACGACGGCGACGGTGCGGCCCGATTCCGCCTTGTCGAGATTGACCGGGTCGGTGGCCACGAGGAGGTCGAAGCCCAGATAGAGGTCGGCGCCTCCGGTCGAGATCTTATTGGCCAGATCGAGCGGCCGCGAGGCGATCTTGAGGTCGAGACCACCGGCCCGCCCTTCTGGCTGAGCCCGGTCTGATCGAGGCCCCGCACGTGCTTGCCGTCGAGCATCGCCGCCGTGCCCAGGATCTGGTTCACGGTGACCACGCCGGTGCCGCCGATGCCCATCATGTGCACGGAGAAGCCCTCCGCGGGCACCTTGAGCGCGGGCTCCGGCAGCGACTCGTCGAGCGGCGTGAGGCGCCGCTCCTTCTTCCTCGGCGGGCCCACGGGCTCGATGGTGAGGAAGGACGGGCAGTCGCCGAGCAGGCACGAGTAGTCCTTGTTGCAGGAGGACTGGTGGATCTGCGTCTTCCGTCCGAACTCCGAGTCGACGGGCTGGACGCTCAGGCAGTTCGACTTCACGCCGCAGTCGCCGCACCCTTCGCACACGCGCTCGTTGATGAACACGCGCTGGATGGGCTCGGCCTGCTTGCCGCGCTTGCGCAGCCGCCGCTTCTCCGCGGCGCACTGCTGGTCGTGCAGGAGCACGGTGACGCCGGGGACGGCTGCCAGCAGCGACTGGGCCTCGATGAGGCGGTCGCGGTGCCACACTTGCGTGTTCGCGGCGAGCGCGATGCCCTTGTACTTGTCGGGATCGTCGGTCGTGAGGATGATCCGCTTGACCCCCTCGGCCTCGAGGCGCCGCGTCAGCGCCGGGATGGCAAGCGCCCCCGCCGCGGTCTGGCCGCCGGTCATGGCCACCGCCGAGTTGTAGAGGATCTTGTAGGTGATGTTGACGCCGGACGCCACCGCGTAGTTGAGCGCGAGGCCCCCGAGTGAAAGAACGTGCCGTCGCCGATGTTCTGGAAGAGGTGCGGCGTCTCCGTGAAGGGCGCGATGCCCACCCACTGCGCGCCCTCGGCGCCCATGTGGGTGACCCCGATGATCCCGCGATCCATGCCCATGGCCATGCCGTGACAGCCGATGCCCGCGGCGGCGACTGCTGCCCTCGGGCACGACCGTCGAGCGATTGTGCGGGCAGCCCGAGCAGAAGAACGCCGTGCGGGCGATCGTGAAGGGCTTGGGACGCCGCTTCATCTCGTCGAGGTGCTGGATGCGCGCCTCGACGGGCTCGATCCGGGCCTTGCGCGCGAGGCGCTTGGCGATGGCCCGCGCGATCTGGTCCGAGTCGAGCTCGCCCACGATGCCGAGCAGCGGGCGCTCCTCCTCGTCGTACTTGCCGACGATCCGCGGGCGCTCGGGCGAGCCGTACAGCACGTCCTTGGCGAACAGCTCGAGGAATCCGCGCTTCTCCTCGACGACCAGGATCTCCTCGAGGCCGCGGCCGAACTCGCGGATGATGCGCGGCTCCATCGGCGAGAGCATCCCCATCTTGAGGATGCGCACGCCGTAGCGGCGCAGGTCCGCCTCGTCGAGGCCCAGCTCGTGCAGCGCCTGGCGCACGTCGTAGTAGGTCTTTCCCGTGGTGAGGATGCCGAGCCAGGCGTCGGGCGTCGGCACCATGATCTTGTCGAGCTTGTTCTCCCACGCGTAGCGGCGGGCCAGCTCGAGCCGCGCGAAGTGCAGCGTCCGCTCCATGTCGAGGCCATAGGGCGGGATCAGGTTGACGTTGATGGCGTGCTGGTACGGCCGCCCATCCAGCTCGACGGTGGGAATCACGGGGCGCACGCGATCCGGATCGACCTCCGCCGTGCCCGCCTCGTCGGCGACATTGGTGACGATCTTCATCGCCACCCAGAGCCCCGAGATGCGCGAGAGCATGAAGCCGTGCAGGCCCATGTCCAGGATCTCCTGCACGTTGCCCGGGTAGATCGTCGGGATCAGGGCGTCCCAGAGCGCGACCTCGGAGTGGCTCGGCAGCGTCGAGGACTTCGAGACGGGATCGTCGCCGACGAGGGCCAGGACGCCGCCGTTCTTCCCGATGCCCGCGTAGTTGGCGTGCTTGAATGCATCGCCGCTGCGATCCACGCCCGGCGCCTTGCCGTACCACATGCCGAGCACGCCGTCGTACTTCGGACCGGGGAAGAGACCCACCATCTGGCTGCCGAACACCGC
>ERZ1370068.10190-contig-8908_pt1 | contig 114495 bp, 134 predicted proteins | sample MGYA00561227_ERZ1370068 | MGnify/ENA primary metagenome ERZ1370068 (study PRJEB38410, sample SAMEA6850437) | metagenome | study: Metagenomic assessment of the ecological functions of the soil: analysis of the soil microbiota associated with the...
GGAAGGCACCGGGCTCGGCCTGGCCCTGTCGCGGAAGTTCATCGAGTTGCATGGCGGGAGGATCTGGGTCCAGAGCCAGGTGGGGATCGGCTCGACGTTCACGTTCACGATTCGGTGCTGCGGACGGATCAGGTGATCGAGTGATGGACCGACGGACTTTCATGTCGGGGGTGACCCTTAGCCTTCTCGCCGCCCCGTTCGTCGCCGGGGCGCAGCAGGCGGGCAAAGTCTACCGGATCGGTTTCGTTGGGAACTCCACCCCTGCCCTGGAGGCCAATCTGGTGGGCCCATTTCGGGAGGAGCTTGCGCGAGCTCAGGTTACGTCGAAGGGCAAAGATCATCCTCATCGGATATCGATGGGCGGAAGGGAAGTACGAGCGCTTTCCCGCCCTCGTCGCCCGGAATTGCTCGCCTGGAAGGTGGACGTGATCGTGACCGCCGGGACCCCCGCCTCCCACGCTGTCAAGAAGGCGACAACATCCATCCCGCTCGTCATGGTCACGGTCGGCGACCGCGTAGCGTCGGGCCTCGTCCCCAGCCTCACGCGGCCGGCGGGCAACATCACTGGATTGACGTCGATTGGAGACGAGCTCGAGGGGAAACGACTGGAGCTGCTTCGCGATTTGATCCCGACTATCTCCACGTCGCTTCGCCCTGACCAATTCAGGGAATGCGAGTCTGAAGAAGACGTCCGAGGTTCGGCGGGCCGTCGCCGCGGCGCTGCACATTGAGATTTTGGTTCTCGACGTGCGTTCCGCTGATCAACTCGATGGGGCGTTCGACGTCATCGTGCAGAAGCGTCCGGAGGCGCTCATGGTGCCCGGGGATCGAGTGTTCCTGACGAACCGTGCGCGGATCGTGCAGTTCGCGGCCCAGCGGCGCTTCGCCAGGCATGTATGCGTACCGGGAACTCGTCGAGGCAGGGCGGTCTCATATCCTTCGGGGCGAGCTATGCGGACATGCACCGCGCGCCGCCTACTATGTGGACAGAGATTCTGAAGGGGACGAAGCCCGGCGATCTACCCAGTCGAGCAGCCCGCACGAGATTCGAGCTGGTGATCAACCTCAAGACCGCCAAGGCGCTCGGCCTGACCGATCCCGCCGTCGGTGCTGGCGCGCGCGGATCGAGGTGATCGAGTGATGGACCGCCGCGCGTTCCTTGAGTGGTGCCCAGTAGGACGCGCGCGGCTGTGCCGGCCGCGACGATTGTACGCCCATGGTCCCATAGACGAATCGAGGTTGTCGGTCGACACTCCTGCCGTGTGGAGCGTAGCGCCCCTCATGTGCGACATGCCGCGGCCAACGGTGGAACAGGGATGAACAGGCGCAGCGCGCCAGTAACTGGAAGTTGGCGCTGTCAACCACCCTTAGCGGGTGAAGTGCGTCTGGTTCAGGGATCAAGGGTAACTCGCGCCGCTGCCGCGGCCGGGCGGCCTGGCCGTTCACCCCCGTCGCGGGGCCCAACCTACAACATCCGCAAGGGCACATACCATCAGCAACCATGTCCGGAGCGGAATGGAGCATGAATCCTGAGGCGGCCGGATAGGGTAAGCAAAAGGGGAACACATGAAGCGAGGAACGACGATGCTGACCGCGTTCGCACTGGTCTTGGCGCTGGCCCTGCCCAGCTGGGCGCAGGTCAGAGAGCTCCCGACACAGACCATCACCATTGCCGGCACCATCGAGACGATCGATCAGGGCAAGCGCGCCATGAACATCAAGACGTGCTGACGGCGAAGTTCGTCGCCGTCAACGTGCCCGAGAGCGTCACGCGCTTCAACGAGCTCAAGGTGGGGGACAAGGTGAAGGCGACGTACAACAACAACGTGATAGTGCGCCTGAAGCCGGCGGGCGAGGCGGCCGTCGATACCGCTGACACGGGCTACGCCAGAGGCGCAGACCAGCGGCAGGCAGGTGATGGTGCGGAGGATGACGGCGAGCATCGTCGCCATCGACAAGAGCGCGTCGTCGATCTCCTTTGAGGGGCCGAACGGGTGGAAATACAGCCGACGGGTCGTCGATCCGACCGTGTTCGATCAGGTCAAGGTGGGGACCGTGTTGACATCACCTGGAACACCGACCTCGCGGTCGCGGTGGGTAAGCGGTCGCATCGCTCCTGAGGCGGCCAGCGCTCGGAGTGGGGGCGACTACATCATCGTGGCGAGCGTCACGGGTGGAGTGGACGCAGCCGGCGGTGGGGGCTCTAGCTCAGTCGGGAGAGCGCAAGACTAGCAGACCTGACGGATGTTGCGTGAGGTTCTAGACCTCCACGCGGCCAATGCGTTCCCCGGTTGGCCCGCGGGACCTGATGGCGGAAAGGCGCCGTCGAGGTCGGTGGCGATTCTTTCGCCATTGACCTGGAGGGCGCCTTTTCGCTTCGACATCTCACCAATGGAGATCCGTGACTGTCGCTCAGGGCTCTTCGCGACCGCGTCCGGCGCTGGCGGCTTCCGCGACAGCCTCCGCCAACCCCTCGTCGTTCTTTGCGGAGGCCCGCAACCACCTGCAGGCGAACAGGTCGCTGAGTCCTGTACCTGACCGTCCTCAAACACGAGATCATCAGTCGTGCTGCCTGACCACACCTTCAAGGTGGCCGCCTAGCTGGCCCCGGCCAACTGGCTCGTCTGCCCGGTTACCGAATCGGGTCATGTCCCGCGAGCTTCGGTCTCCTGCCGAATGCGGAGACGCTCAGCTTGCGACTCCCGTAGAACGTGCTCCAGCGTCTCGTCGGACACTTGCGTCATTTGTGCGGCGGCATCCTTCATCGCGCCGTGTTCGACGGCGCGCGACAGCACCTCCGCCTTCGTGGCGCCCTTTTTCTTGCCCAGGAACGGCTTGATGATGAGATAAACCACGTCGCGCACCGGCATATAGCGTAGAAAACGTCGCAACAGCCGGAAGGTCTGCACCGGATAGTGCAGCAACTTGTAAACGAACAACCGGCGAAGGCCCGCGCTGCGCTGTCTCGTGAATCACTTCGCCGGAGAGGCACGTCGGATCAATCGTCGAACATTTGAAATACTTGTACCCAATCGGCTCCATCATTGACGAGGCCGCGCTTCACGTATTCGTGCCACATCGGCGTGCCGCGATAGACACAGAGCCGGTTGAATCCGAACGTGTCCAGCGGCAGCCTTGCCGCAAAGTCAAAGGTCGCCTTCATATCCTCGACCGTTTCATCCGGGGAGCCGACCACAAAAAAGCCGTGGACGATCTCGATGCCGGCCTTCTTGGCGTTGGTCACCGCGGTCTCCACCTCGGCCAGCGTTTGCTCCTTGTTCAACCGGTCGAGCATCTTCTGGCTGCCGCTCTCGATCCCGAACATGAGCGTGCGGCAGTGCGCTTTCGCCATCGCCGGAAACAGGTGCTGCGCCACGGAATCGACCCGCCCTTCACAGCCCCACTTGAATCGTGATGTTCTCGTCGTTCAGGCCTTTGCAGATGGCTTCGATCCGTTTCGGCTGAAGCAGGAAATGGTCATCCACAAAATAAACCGCGCCGTAACCCTGTTCCTGGAGATGCTTGAACTCGTCCACGACGTGCTGCGGAGTCCGCGAGCGCCACTTCCCTTCGTTGAAGACCGGAATGTCGCAGAAGACGCAGGACCACGGACAGCCGCGCGACGTTTGCATCGTCGTGAACCGCTCCAGCGAAAGCACGCACGGCACGTCCAGCGGCATGGATTCGACGAAGTCCAGCTTCAGGCTCTCGCGATCCGGGAACGGCCACTGATCCAGATTGGCGCTCCGTCTTTCGATTCGGATTGCTGACGACCTGGCCATCTTTGGCCCAAGTCACACTCTCCACGCCGGACGGATCATCCAAATGCTCCAACAGGTCGAGAATGAGCTGTTCGCCGTCGCCACGGCAGACGAAGTCCACCTCGGGGCATTGCTGCTTCACCAACGGGGCGTTGAGGCTGGCAAACACGCCGCCGAACGCCAGCTTCACTTTGCGTGTTGGCCGCGCGGATTTCGCGGGCGAGAATCTTGGCGTACGGATAACTGGTGGTGCTGAGGAAACTGAACCCTACCAGCGCCGGTTGCTTCCGCTGGATCTCCTGCAATGATGACCTCGTTGGGCGTTTCGGGATTGGCCTGATCGAACATCACGCACTCGTGGCCGGCGCGCTTGAGCACCGCCGAGAGCGACATGATGCCGATCGGGAGGAAACCCCATGATGCGGATGTTGCCGTTTTTGGCCCGAGTCTTTGGCAGGGATAGGGCGTAGAATTGCGGGTCACGAACGTGGATCAGGAAAACCAGCATAAGCACCTCCGATGGATTGACGGCCAACGGTAACCGGGATTCCTCTCCGATCGCCGACTCCTCCTGGCGTGGCGGGGCCGAACGTCTTCACACCCGTACTCAGATCGGCCAGGCCGGTGTCCCGACGATGTGGAACATCGGGAACGGCGTCCTTCTCGACTCCCGAGCCCGATCGAGTCTAGCACGACGTGAAGAGGCAGCCCCGTATTCTGGCGCCAGCGCGTACGTAACATGAAGCCGTCCTCCGACCCTGGCGGCCGTAGGGGGCCGTACACAGCGCGGACGAACCGTGGCTTTCGCGCCGCTCCTGTCAGAGCAGAGCGGGACACGTCAAACCGGAGCCTCGCAGCCTCGTGCCGGAGCGACTGAGCGCGTTGGTGGCCCCAACGGGATTTGATCGATCGTGGTCCCGGTCGTCCGGCTGCGCCTCGAGCTCCTCGCGGCCCGAGTTCAACCCTACCCCCAGACCGCCAGGTAGGGGCCCGGAGGGCGACCCCTCTCAGTGCCTCTGTCGCCGTCAGGCAACCCTTCGCTTCCTGCGAACACCAACTACGTGTAGCGGTTTGGACTGCCAAGCGTGAGTGCCATGGAACTGCGCGGCTTTCGTCCACGTGCGGCGTGACCGTGTCGATGCTACTACTCACCGACTTCATTCCCCCAGGCTTGTAGTTCTCCTCGCAGGAAACGTCGCTCTTTGGAAGCCTGACCCGTGCGCTAAGTGCCCAATCCAACAACATTCTCCAGTTGGCTCTTCCATTGCACTACATCAATCCCAGCCAGGGACTCGTTTGAAAACATGACTCTTCAAGGAGGAAGAAGTGAAGCGCTTCGCTCGCATCGCACTCGTCGCGCTCACTGTCACGTTTCTGGGTGTCCCGCTCGTCGCGGCTGACCTGCCGCTCGAATCAAGCGGCATTCGCATCAGGAAGCGCATCACCGACGCCGATCCGCTCGTCAGCAGCCGCCCGGATGCCCGCGTCTCGTGTGGAAGCCTGCGCGAAGATAGCGCGACCATATGCACGGACGGTGGCGGATGGATGATCGGCGACGTCGCCATCGGTGTGGTCATCATCATCGAAGACTACCGGATTGACGCGCTCGGCATCACCTTCCAACCCCGACTCGTGGGACACGGTCTTCCCGCGCCTTCACTGCCAAGTATGGCCTCCCCGCGAAGTCGGGAGCAGAGACCTTTCAGTGGCAGCACCGCGATGGCGTCATCATTGCGACGCGCTACGACAAGGAGCGACGACAAGTCCCTCATCTTGCTCGCCAGTAATGCGTTCCTGCATCGGGTGAATAGGGCGACCCCCGTCGCGAGCGGACCGTGAAGGATCTCGACTAGAGAGTCGGGCGCTTAAAACGCTGATGGCCCCAAGGGGACTTTACCGACGTGGCTCCGACCGTCCGATTGCACCTCGAACTCGTCGCCGCCTAGCCGGTCCCCCGACTTCACGGCTTCGGCCCGGGTCCGTTTCCGTCCGCGCGGCCGGAGGTCGAACGCCTTCTGATGACCCAGCCCGATCAGGTAATGGCGGTGCCAGTATGCCTCTGGGCATCGTGTTCCGACGTCAGCTATAGCAGGCCCTTGCGCCTTGCGTAGCCGATCGTACATAGCTCGAACAGGATCGGAGACCGGTCACCGAGGTTCTCATACAAGAGATGGCGAAGGAACTTGTCCTGGTAGGTGCTTACTGCATTCTCTACAAGTAGGTCGTCCAGCTGATCCACATTCCCCTTTGTCTCCAGGCGGCATCTAGGCTAGCCCTCGCCCCTACTCGATCACCTGATCCGCCCGCGCCAGGAGCGACGGCGGGATCTTGAGGCCGAGTGCCTTCGCGGTCTTGAGGTTGATGACCAACTCGAACTTGGTGGGTTGCTCCACCGGGAGGTCATTCGGCTTCGCGCCCTTCAGGATCTTGTCCACGTAAGTGGCGGCGCGCCGGTACATGTCGAGAGTGCTCGGGCCGTAGACCATAAGACCACCGGCCTCCACATAGTCCTTCAGCTCGTATACGGCTGGCAGGCGGCTCTTTGCCGCGAGCTCCGCGAGCCGTCTTCGATGCGAAACGAACATCGGGTCCCCAACCACGTAGAGAGCGCCCGCGCGCTCTCGAGTCATCGCCGCGAAGGCGCTGTCGAATTCCTCAGGACCCTGCGCCTTCAGGATTTGAACTTGCACCCGCAACGACCGGCCCGCGACCTCCACTTCTCTCAGTCTGAGTACGTGCATTGGATTGGCCGGATTCGAGAGGACGGCCACCCGGGAGAGGTTGGGGACAGCCTCCTTGAGCAGCTCCAAATGTTTGCCGATTATCTCCGTGCCGGCAAAGAGGGCCAGCCCCGTGATGTTCCCGCCCGGCCGCACCAAGCTGGCGATGAGGCCTATCCGGACAGGATCGGCCACTGCCACCATGATGATGGGGATCGTCTTAGTCGCGTTCTTCGCTGCCAGGGTCGCTTGGTAAGCTCCCGCCACGATGAGGTCAACCTTGAGTGAGACCAGCTCGGCCGCAAGAGCGGGGAGCCGCTCGGACTTCCCGTCGGCATCTCGGTATTCGATCTCGACGTTGCGGCCCTCGACGTAGCCGAGGTCACGCAGTCCTTGACGGAAGGCCTCGTGCAGGTGGGGGCTAGTGGCCAGGTTGAGCGCTAGGTAGCCTATTCGAGCGACCTTGGCCGCCGGCTGCGCCTCGGCGGCGAGCGGTGCACGGCAAGCAGCGCGGCAGAACCAGCAACGAATGCCCGCCGCTCCATCACTCGATCACCTGATCCGCCCGCGCCAGCAGCGACGGCGGGATCGTCAGGCCGAGCGCCTTGGCGGTCTTGAGGTTGATCAGCAGATCGAACTTGGTCGGCTGCGCGACGGGGAAGGCTTGCCGGCCTGGCTCCCTTGAGAATCTTGTCCACCAGAGACGCGCTGAGCTCCCGGTGCATTGTGGCCACATTGGCCCCATAGGCCATCAGACCTCCGGCCTCCGCGAATTCCCTGAGACCGTACACGGCGGGGAGCCGGTGTCGCGCCGCAAGCGCGACGATCTGCGATGTGTGAGATTGGAACATGCCGTCGGGGAAGACGACGAGGGCCTGGACGCGCTTCTCCATCAGCCCCGACACGGCGCGTTCGAGCTCCTTGGATTCCTGCGCGCCTGCCAGGTGCAGCTCCACCTTGAGTTGCCGGGCGGCGTCTTCGATGTTCTGCATCGAGGGTTGATGGACCTGGTTCGCCGGGTTCCAGAGGACACCGAAGCGCGTCGCGCTGGGAACGGCGGCCTTGAGCAGCTCCAGGTACTTGGCGCGAAGCTCTCGCGGCCCGAGTGTGTCCACCCGGTGATGTTCCCGCCGGGGCGCGCGAGGCTGGCGACGATGCCGCTCCCGACCGGATCGGCCACGAATCCGATGACGATGGGGACCGTCGCGGTGGCATGCTTCGCCGCCAGGGCCGCCGGGGTGGTCGAGGTGACGATCACATCCACCTTGGAGCGCACGAGCTCGGCCGCGAGCCGGGGAAGCTGATCCGTCTTGCCCTCGGCGAACCGGCTCTCGATGACGATGGTCCGCCCTTCGACCCAGCCGAGGTCGCCCAGCCCTTGCCTGAGCCCGTCCACGTAGAGCCGGTTGTTGGCTGGGGATCCCTGGTCCAGATACCCGATCCGCCACAGCTTCGCGGCTGGCTGCGCGCCACCCGCGACCGGCGCGGCGAGGAGACTACCGGGGACCAGCGCGAGGAAGGTGCGTCGCTTCATGGACTCGAGCAGGCGCTCGATCGCCCGGAGGTGCCCCGGATCCTCTGGCGCTTGGCGTCCGGCTCGCCTGGGCCCGGCATCAGCCACTGCAATATCGCTGGCGAGGGTGAGCCGGGTCTTCCTGACAGATCGGGCACAGCCGGGAGGCTACCACGGCCCCTCTAGCAGGCGCACGTGCGGCTTCTGGGTCGGCTGGGGACTGGGATTCGACGGAAAACATGCCCGACCCCTACTCTTGGCCTTGGAAGGGCTGGGAGGGAAGGAAAGGCGCGACCGCACGTGACGCACATCGATTTCCATGTTCATTTCTGATGACCGCCAGTGCCGCGCCCGGACTGGCGCTCGATCGCTCGAAGGCTGCGAGCCACTTCCGGTAGTCGTCGTCGCCCGCATGGCTCGGTGAAAACACAGTCGCTGTGACAGCGGCTCCCGGGGCGGCTGGCGTCCGAGTCTGGGCGGTTAGGTCACGGGGACGGGGGCCACGCGTGGGGTGCCCGCCGCCGGAGGGCGTTGATGTTGCCTCATCCTCTCGTCTTTGCCATGATGATCCTCCTTCAGAGTCACGGATCAAGTGTACCTCGTCGCCCTTACCCGTTGGCCGGTGCGCGTCGGGCGAGCCGGCGTGCCGCTCCACCGTGTCTTCAGCAACGCGAGGAATTCATGGGCTGATGGCGTCAGCGCTTCAAGGCGGCCACGCCGTAGGGAGACATGAACATGGAAACTTAACCCTTAGTTCCCTAGGCCTGTCTGCCACTTGACGGTACTGCTGTGCCCAGCTAGCATTACGACTCTCCTCGAGTATCGCTTTGACGTCGGCCCTGGGGAGCGCCGACTATGCTCTCGGTCCCAACACGAACATGAAGCGACGGCCGTTCTTCTGGGGCTGATCCTGGGCACCCTCGGCACGCGGCTCGCCATCGGCCGCCGCCTCGAGCTGGCCGAGGTTTCCGACATGACGCCCTTCACCGTCGACGTCCTCGTCGCCGCTGTGGCTCTCGGGGCAGCGGTCCCTATTCTGTGGTCGCATGGCTACTCGCGTTCCGAAGAACCCCGCGCCGCTCGACCGAGTCCCCGCCTAGTCCGGGTCCCTCCCTGGATCCTTCGCTGAAGGCCGACCTCGACGAGGCGCGTCGCCAGCTGGCGGCGCGCAGCGCGCAGCTGGACTTCACGAAGGAGCTCCTGCTGAAGCGCACTGAGGACATGGACCGCCTCGCGGCCGAGCAAACCGCCATGGCCTCCCGCCTCGACGAAGCCCAGGCTGCCGCGGACCGCTGGCGCGGTGAGTATGAGCAGGTCGCCACCGAGCTCCGGGCCGAGCGCGCCCGGTTCGCGGCCGAGCAGACGCGATTGTCCGGCGAGCTGATGCGCGGCACGCTGGACGCAAGCCAGCGCGCGCACGAAATGCTCGACTCGATGCGCGAGCTGCTGCGGCGCACCGAGGAGACCAACGCGCTCCGTGTCGAGTTGGTGGACTCCGCGCAGAGCTGGAGCGTGCCCGCTCGGCCGCGCCTGCCCTGCCCGCACCTCCAGAGCTGATCGACCTCTCGCGCGCCGAGGCGAAGGCGCTCGTGCTGGAGCCGGAGGCGGTAGACGTGGAAAGCGCCCTTCGCCAGGCGGTCCTGGACGCGACCGAGCGTCTGCAGCGCAAGCTCAGCGATTTCCTGGTCGCGGCCGAGCCGGGCCTTCCTCGTGCGCGCCGACCGGACCCGCCTCGCGCAGATTCTGGCCGCCCTTGTCCAATGCGGGGGCCCCGCCAAGACGGTGCTGTCAGCCCGCCGGGCCGGCGAGTTCGTCGCGCTCGGCGTCGCCCACCCGACCTCACCGTCGCGGACGGCGCGCGCCTCTTCGATCCGCTCGCTGCCAACGGCGAGGACGGCGCCACACGCGTCCGGCTCGCCCTCGCGCGAGCGCTGGCGACGCTGAGCGGCGGCGAGCTGACGGTGACGGCGGGCGAGGTGACCGGAACCGTCTTCACGCTAACGCTGCCCGCGGCCACGCGAGGCGATGGGCTGGCCCGGCCGCGAGTGCGTCCGCTTACCGACGCCTGACGGGGAGACGCGTGGATTGGGTCGCCCAGACGCTCCGACAGTATCCGGAGATCGCCATCCTCGCCGCGCTCGGGATCGGGTTGGGCGTGGGGCCGCTGAAGTTGGGGAAGTTCAGTCTCGGGAATGTGACCGCGGTGCTGCTGGCGGGAGTGCTCATCGGGCAGCTCGACATCGCGATCTCGCCGAGCGTGAAATCGGTGTTCTTCCTCATGTTCCTCTTCGCGACGGGCTACGACGTGGGACCGCAGTTTGTTCGCGGACTGAAGCGCGACGGCCTGCCCCAGGTGCTCTTCGCCTGCGTCCTGTGCGTCGCCGTGCTCCTGTCCACCTACGTCGCCGCCAGCCTGGCCGGGTACCATGCGGGCCTCGCGGCCGGACTTCTCTCCGGTGCCGCCACCAGCTCGGGGGTGCTCGGGGTGGCGACCGACACCATCAACGGGCTCGGTCTCCCGTCGGACCGCGCGAAAGCGTGGACCGACGCCATGCCCGTCGCCTACGCAGTCACCTACCTCTTCGGGACGGCCGGTTCGGCGTGGTTCCTGGCGTTCATCGGGCCCAGGCTCCTCGGCGTCGATCTCGTCCAGGAGTGCAAGGACTACGAGCGAGGGCTGGGCGGACCGAAGGCCCAGGCGGGTGGGTCTCGGCACCGACGCCAAGGTGGCGTTCCGCGCGTGCACGATCGCGTCGGATTCGAAGTTCGTGGGCCAGCGCTTCGCGGACCTCGAGGAGAGCCTCGCGGAGCCCGGGATCCCCGCCTTCGTCGACGCCGTCCGGCGGGACGGCCATATCGTGACCCCCGATCCCGACGGGCCGATACAGGGCGGCGACGTGCTGGCGATCGTGGCCGCGCGCGAGGCGTTCCTCAGGAGGGAGGCAGACCTCGGCGCCGAGGTGGACGACCGCGAGCTGCTCGCCTCCCCGCTCGAGATCGTGGATATCGTCATCACGAACAAGACCGTGGCCGGGAAGACCCTTCAGCAGATCGATGCGACGCATGACCACCAGGGTCCCGGCGTGGTTCTCCGCAAGCTGATACGTCAGGGGCATGAGATGCCCTTCACGCTCGGGACCACGGTGGACCGCGGCGACGTGCTGCAGGTCATCGGCGCCACGCGTGACGTCGAGCGGGCGATCGAGGTGCTGGGCTATGCCGATCGGTTCGGCGGGAGGACCGGCGCGGTATTCATGGGGCTGGGCATCCTGGCAGGCATCGTGGTCGGGGCGTTCAGCATTCTGATCAGCGGCGTGCCCCTCAGCCTCACGACCAGCGCCGCGGCCTTCGTCGCCGGTCTGCTGGGCGGCTATCTCCGAGCCGTCAATCGCACCTTCGGCCGAATCCCCGAGTCCACCCTGTGGGCGTTCAACAACATGGGGCTCACGATCTTCATCGCGGTGGTGGGGATCAGCACGGGCCCCGGATTCCTCAACGGCCTGAAAGAGGCCGGCATGAGCCTGTTCTTGTGGGGCATGTTCGTGACGGTGACGCCCTTGATCGTGGCGATCCTCGCGGGGAAGTACGTGTTCAAGTTCCATCCCGGCGTACTGCTCGGCGCCTGCGCGGGCGCGCGCACCAACACCGCGGCGCTGGGGGCCGTCCAGGACGTGGCGCAGAGCAACGTCCCCGCGCTCGGCTACACGATCACCTACGCGGTCGGCAACATACTCCTGATCTTCTGGGGTGTGGTGATCGTGCTCATGCTGAGGTGAGCGTGTGGAATCGGCGATGTTCGCCGACGCCTTCGAGACCGGCGAAATCAAGCGCACTTGAGACGGAAGACTACGGCGTTGCCCGAGCCTAGGACCGCGAAAACCCGTTTCTCGCCCGCCACGCGTGACGCCCGCTGGCCCTTCTCTACTGGCACTGGAGATGCAGTAGGAGGCGAGCGTGTTCAAACTCCAGGAGGACGCCCGTGCTAGGACTTCTCGTAGGCGCGATAGCCGGCGGGGCCCGGCGCGCGGGACCGCTGAAAGGTCGCTGAAGGTCATTTCCATTTCATTTCCATTCGGTGGGATCATTCCGGGCGTTTCCGGGGTTTTCCGGGGTCTCGCGCGCCGTCGTGGAATTGCACGAGAACTCCCGGAAAACCCTGATTCTCTGAGTGGTGGCCCCAACGGGATTCGAACCCGTGTTTCAGCCTTGAGAGGGCCGTGTCCTAGGCCTCTAGACGATGGGGCCGGCCGTGCGTCTACTGCGTCGTGCCTTTGCGTCGCGCTGCGCGAGAACGAAAATGGCTGGGGGAGGAGGGCTCGAACCCCCATTACCAGGGCCAGAACCTGGCGTCCCTACCATTGGACGATCCCCCAGCGCGAGCGCCATTGTACGCGGCGCGCTTTCAGGGTGTCAAGGCGCGCGACGCGAATCGCGCGGTGCGGCGCTAGAGGATGGCAGCCTTGAGCGCTCGGCTGGGCTTGAAGCGGGGCACCTTGGCGGCGGGAATGCGGATGGCCTTGCCGGTACGGGGGTTGCGGCCATTGCGCTCCGCGCGCCGGCTCACCATGAAGGTGCCGAAGCCGCCGATGGTGACCCGCCGACCCCGCCGGAGCGAGTCGAAGACGCCCAGCATGATCGCGTTGAGCGCCTTCTCGGATGACACCTTCGATCCGCCCGCCGCCTTGGCCATGACCGCGACGAGGTCCGCCTTGATCATGCCCCTAGGTAATCGATCGACCGGACCAAGTCAAGCCTCTCGCGCGCGAATCGCGCCTCCGCTCGGTCACGCGCCGAGCCGCGCGACGGCGCGCGCGGAGGATGTCGGGCGAGAACGGCTTCTCCATCACCGCGACGCGCGAGTCCTGGAGGAACTCCCACGCGATGGGGTTGGCGGTGTCGCCGGTCATGAAGAGAAAACGCCCGCGCAGCTCCGGCTGCGCCGCCACCGCGGCCCGGAAGAACGCCTCGCCGTCGCCGTCGGGCATGCGGAAGTCGGACACGATGAGGTCGTAGCGCGTGCCGCGCGCGCGCTCGAGCCCGGCGCGTCCGCTTTCGGCCACATCCACCTTCCAGCCGTCCTGACGCAGGATGGTGACGACGAGATCCACGACCTCCGGCTCGTCGTCCACCACCAGCGCGGCGCGCCCGTTGCCCTCGACGGTGGCGATCGCCTCGGGCGGGGCCACCGGCGCGGGCGCGCCCGGCACCAGCGGGGCACCTCGAAGGCGAACACCGTGCGCCCGGGCTGACTCTCCGCGGTGAGGCGGCCGCCGTGCTGCTGGATGATGCCGTACGACACGCTGAGGCCGAGCCCGGTCCCCTGCCCGACCGCCTTGGTGGTGAAGAACGGCTCGAAGATCCGCGGCAGCACCGCGGGTGCGATGCCGGGGCCGTTGTCCTCCATCTCCACATGCGTCCAGTCGCGCCCGGCCTCTTTTCGGGTACTGGTCCGGATGACGATCCGGCTGGCCGGGCGCGATTCCGCGTCGGGCCCTCCCGTCACGTCCTTGCGCGACTGGAGGAGCGCCTGCTCCGCGTTGAGGAGCAGGTTCAGGATGACCTGCTGGAGCTGATGCGCGTCCCCGTCGGCGGGGGCCGGTCTGGCTCGTGCTCGGTGACCACGGTGACGCCGGACAGCCGGAGCTGCGCCGCGCGGAGCACGAGCGTTTGCTCGATGATCTCCGGGAGATCCACCGGGCCGCGGGCGGTGGCGCGCTGCCGCGAGAAGATGAGCAGGCTCTGGACGATCTTGGCCATGCGATCGCCCTGGGACACGATGAGCTCGACGGGCCGGCGGATCTCGGGCGGCGGATCCCGGGTGAGCATGAGCTGGCCGTGGCCGATGACGACGGACAGGGGTTGTTGAGCTCGTGAGCCACGCCCGAAACGAGCTGACCCACCGCGGACAGCTTGGCCGCCTGGACGAGCTGGGCCTGGGTTTCCTGGAGCGCGCGGAGCCGGGCGCGCGTCTGCTCGTACAGGCGGGCATTGTCGAGTGCCAGCGCCGCCTGGTCCGCGAACGCTTCCAGCAGCGCGACGTCGGACGCGGCGAAGACGCGCCCCACTCGATCGCCCACGGTGAGGGAGCCGATGATCTCGCCCCGCACACGCAGCGGGACGCCCAGCACGGAGCGCGCCTCGCTGTGCGCCGCATAGTTCCGCAGCTCGTCGCTGAGGACGACCGCGGGGTCGTGCCCGAAATCCGCCGACCACACCGGCCGGCCCTCCAGCACCGCGCGGCCCGCCACGCCCGCCCCCGGGGCAGCGGATTCTCCGGGCCCACATGGTCCGGAACCTCCCCGCTCCAGGCCAGCGCGCGGAGCGACCCGTCGGGGTCCTTGAGACGTAGCCGCGAGAAGGCGACGACGAGCAGCGAGCACACGCCGTCCACCACGCGACGCCCCACGTCCACCACATCGAGGCTCTCGGTCAGGCTGCGCGCGACGCGCGACAGCTGCTCGGCTTCGCGTCGCCGTCCGGTGGCTTCGACGTAGAGCCGCGCGTTGTCGAGCGTGAGCGCCGCCTGATCGGCCACCGCCTCGGCGAGGCGCACGTCGCCCGGGGTGAACACGCGGCCCTCGTCGTCCCCCACCGAGAGCGCCCCGATCGCGGCATCCCGCACCACCAGCGGTACGGAGAGGACCGCGCGGTATGCGGCGTGCTCGATCCGCGTCCGCACCTCCGGCGTCAGCGCGATGCGCGGGTCGGTCAGCAGATTGAGGGTGGTCACCGGCCGACGCTCTCGCGCGGCCAGGGCGGCCACGCCGGTGCCCCTGGGGAATACGATCACGCGGCCGGGGCCGGCCCCGACATCGCCCGAGATGGCCACCGAGACGATGTCGCCGGTGGCCGCATCGAGGCGGTAGAGGCCGGAAGTGCGGGTGCCGAGCAGCGCGCGGAGGCTGTTGGCCAGCTCCTGGGCCATCGCCTCGGGATCGAGCGTCTGGGCGAGGCGGCGGCCCAGCGCGGCGAGGGCCTCGGCCTCGCGCCGACGATTCTGGGCCTCGGAGATGAGGCGCGCGTTCCGGATCGCCAGCGCGGCCTGGGCCGCGAAGGACAGGAGGAGCCCCTGGCCATCCTCCCCGAGCGCGTCAATGTCGCGCATGTTCAGGGTCAGCACACCCGCCAGCTCGCCGCCCTCGAGGACGGGCGCGCCCGCGAACGCGTAGAGCCCCTGCTCGATGCACCAGTCGGCGGCGTGCATGCGCGGATCCTTCGCCACATCCCTGATGATGACGGCGTCGCGGTGACGTGCGATCCACCCGGTGGCGCCCTGCTCGAAGGTGAGCTCGTAAGGCAGGTTGAGCCGCGCGATCGCGGGCTCCATGGTCCAGGCCTGCCGGATCAGCCGGCGGCGGGTGAGGTCGGTCCCCCAGAGCACCACGCAGGGCGCGCGCGGTGAGGTGCGCGAGCGTGTCGGTGATCCGGCGCAGCAGCGCTTCGGTGTCGAGCTCCTGCGACAGCGCGGCATTGACCCCGGCGAAGGCGGTGACGCCGTTGCTCGCGGGCACCGAGCTCGGCGAGCGCCTGGGTGTGCGCGGCCATCGCGGCATGCATGCGGCGCGCGAGACGCCAGGTGGCGACGAGCGCGAGGAGAGCGAGGCCGCCCATCGCCAACGCGAGGCCCAGCGGGCTCACGCGGACGACCCGTGACGACCCCTGCGACCAGCAGCGCGAGCACGGCAAGCGCGACGAGGGCTGATCCGATTTGAAGCGTCCGTCGCATGTGCTGCTCGGCGCGTCGCCGAGCGGCGCTAGTATAGCCCACCTGACGTATAATGCGCGCATGCCACGGACGGGCTTCGACCTCTCCATGCTCATCCTGGTCATCCTCGCCGCCGCCACCGCCGGCCTCGCATACCGGAAGGATCCGGGCCTTCCCTGGATCGGCGCGCGAAGACGGGCCTCTCCTTGCTGTGGTTCATCGTACCCCCGCCTCATTCCCGCGCTCCTCCTCGCCGGGATGCTCCAGGTGCTGATCCCCAGCAAGTGGTGGCACGCTACTTCGGCACGCAGTCGGGATTCGCCGCCATCTGCCTCGCTTCCGCCGCCGGCGTCATCACGCCCGGCGGACCGATGGTGAGCGTGCCGCTTCTGGTGGTGCTCGCCAACCTGGGATGGCGCTGGGCCCGCTCGTCGCCTACATGACCTCTCTGGTCGCTTTTCGGCATGCAGCGGATCATCGCCTGGGAGGCGCCGCTGATGGGCTGGCACTTCGTGGCGGTGCGAGTGGCGTCGAGCTTCCTCTTTCCGGTCTTCGCGGGCTGGCTGGTGAAGCTCTACTACCACGAGTAGGCGCGGCGTGGCCTTCGCCGACCTCCGCGAGTTCGTGGCGCATCTCGAGAAGACGGGCCAGCTCCGCCGGATCAGCGCGCCGGTCTCTCGCGACCTCGAGATCACCGAGATCACCGACCGCGTGTCCAGGGGCCCGCCGAGGGCAACCAGGCCCTCCTCTTCGAGAACGTCGAGGGCTTCGTCGATGCCCGTGCTCATCAACGCCTTCGGCACCGCGCGCGCGCATGGCGGCGGCACTGGGCGTGGAGCGGCTGGACGAGGTGTCCGCGCGCGTGGCCAAGCTTCTCGACCTCCGCATGCCCGGCTCGCTGTTCGACAAGCTCCGCAAGCTGGGCACCTCATCGACGTGGCCAAGGCGGGCCCCAAGCGCGTGCGCTCCGCGCCCTGTCAGGAGATCGTGGAGACCGCGACCCCAGCGTGGCCGCCCTCCCCATCCTGCAGTGCTGGCCGGGCGACGCCGGCGCGCTACATCACCCTGCCGCTGGTGTTCACGCGCGACCCCGCACTCGGGCGCGCGGAACGTCGGCATGTACCGGCTGCAGGTCTACGACGAGCGGACGCTCGGCATGCACTGGCAGATCCACAAGGGCTCGGCCGAGCACCATCGCGGTCGCCGAGGAGCGCGGCGGCGCTCGGATGGAAGTGGCGATCGCGCTCGGCGGCGATCCCGTCTCGATCTACTCCGGCTCGGCGCCCTGCCGCCCGGCGTCGACGAGATGGTGTTCGCCGGCTGGCTGCGCGGCGCCGGCGTCACCATGGTGGCGTGCCAGACGCTGGACCTCGAGGTGCCGGCCGGAAGCGGAGATCGTGCTGGAGGGCTGGGTGGATCCGGCGGAGCGGCGGCGTCGAGGGCCCTTCGGCGATCACACCGGCTACTACTCGCTGGCCCGCGACTATCCGGTGTTCCACCTGCAGGCGGTGACGCGGCGGAGAGAATCCCATCTATCCCACCACCATCGTGGGCCGCCCGCCGCAGGAGGACTACTGGCTGGGCAAGGCCACCGAGCGGATCTTCCTGCCCATCATCCGCCTGCTGCTGCCCGAGGTGGTGGACATGAACATGCCCGGCCGAGGGCGTGTTCCACAACCTCGTGATCGTCTCCATCCGGAAGCGCTATCCGGGCCACGCGCGCAAGGTCATGTACGCCCTCTGGGGCCTCGGGCTCATGATGCTGGCCAAGAACATCCTCGTGGTCTCCGAGCACGTGGACGTCCACGAACCTCTCCGAGGTCGCCTGGCGGGCGACCGGCAACGTGGACGCCAAGCGCGACCTCGTCATCGTGGACGGCCCCACGGACGACCTCGACCACGCCGCCCTCCGCCATCGCTTCGGCGGCAAGCTCGGCATCGACGCCACCGAGAAGACCGAGGCGGACGGCATCGGCCAGCCCTGGCCGGACGAGATCGTCATGGACGCGACGAGACCCGCGCGCGCGTCACGCGCCGCTGGGCCGAGTACGGCCTCTAGGCCGCCCGTGAGTCGCCGTTCGGCACTTCCTCGACGCCATCAAGTTCGAGCACACCGTCTTCGCGCTGCCCTTCGCCTACGTGGCCATGGTGCTCGCCGCCGACGGCTGGCCCGATGTCCGCATCGTGGGCTGGGTGACCGCTGGCCATGGTCGAGCGGCGCGCACGCTGGCCATGGCGGTGAACCGGCTCGCCGACCGCTGGTTCGACGCGCGGAACCCGCGCACCCGCGGCCGGCACCTGCCCGCGGGACTGCTCACGCCCGCCCAGGTCGAGCGCCGGCCGCGGTCGGCGGCGGGCGCCGTGTTCCTGCGTCTCGGCGTGGATGCTCAACCCGCTGTGCCTCGCGCTGTCGCCGCTGGCCATCGCTCTTCCTCGTCGGGTACTCCTACACCAAGCGCTTCACCTGGCTCTCGCACTGGATCCTCGGCTTCACCGACGGCATCGCGGCGGCGGGCGGCTGGATCGCGGTGCGCGGCGGCTTCGACCCGCCCGTCTTCGTGCTGTGGTTCGCGCTCACCGTGTGGATCGCGGGCTTCGACCTGATCTACGCGTGCCAGGACGTGGAGTTCGACCGCGCGGAGGGCTGCACTCGGTGCCCGCGCGCTTCGGCATCGCGCCGCCCTGCGCGTCGCGCGGGTCTGCCACGTCCTCACCGTGGTCGGCCTTCGCCGCGCTGGGCGTCCTGATGGGGCTGGGCGTTACTCTACTGGGCCGGCGTCGCGCTGGTGGCGGGGCTCCTCGTCTACGAGCATTCGCTGGTCTCGCCGAACGATCTCTCGCGCCTCGACGTGGCCTTCTTCAACGTCAACGGCTACATCGCGGTGATCCTCTTCGCGGCGGTGCTGGCGGGCCGCTGGATTTGAGCGCGGGCATGAGCGGGCCGCCGCTGGGCACCGGGCCGGACGAAGGCGCCAGCTTCGTCGCCACCATGTTCTCGCGCATCGCGGGCCGCTACGACCTCGATGAACGGGCTCATGACGCTCGGGATGCACCACGCGTGGCGCCGGGCGCGCCGCTCGCGCGCACCATCGCGGCCCCGGACGGCCCGCGCTCGACCTCGCCACCGGCACCGGCGACCTCGCCCTCGAGCTGCGCGAGCTCCACCCGCACCGCGAGATCGTCGCCGCGGACTTCGCGCCGGGATGCTGCGCGAGGCGGCCACCAAGATGCGCGAGATCGGCGCCGGCGATCGCGTGCGCCTGGTGGCCGCCGACGCCCTCGCGCTCCCCTTCCCCGACCGCACGTTCGCGTGCGTGACCTCGGCCTTCCTCCTGCGCAACCTGGCCGACCTGCGCCACGGCTTCGCCGAGATGCGGCGAGTGACCCGGCCGGGCGGCCGCGTGGTGGCGCTCGAGATCACCCAGGCCACGCTGCCCGGCTTCCGGCCGCTCTTCCGCTTCTATTTCCACCACGTGGTGCCGCGCATCGGCGGCGTGATCGCCGGCGACCGCGAGGCCTATACCTATCTGCCCCAGTCGGTGGACCGCTTCCTGACGCCGCCGGAGCTCTCGGGGCTCATGGGCGAGGTCGGGCTGCGCGCGGTGAAGTACCAGCGGCTCGGCCTCGGAACCGTCACCATTCACGTGGGCGTGGCCTTAGCAGAACACACGAAGGGCCCCGGCTACGACGCCCGGGGCCCTCGAGCTGCTAGCGGCCTGGCGGCCGGCTCACCACTCGGGGCTGGAGTACTCGTCGTAGACGCGGCGGACCACGCGGATCTGGCTGGCGCGGCCGTCCTTCGTCTCGAGCATGATGATGTCGCCCTGGTTCAGGTTGGCGAGGTCGTTGCTCTGTCCCTCGTCGGTGACCACGAGGGCGCCGTCGCAGCCGAGGTCGCTGCACACCTCCGCCTCGCTCTTCACGCGGATGCGGCCGGCCGTCTTGTCCACGGCCACCACGATCAGGCGATCCTGCTTGGAATGGAATCGGTCAGGCTCATCGGTGGTCCTCCTTTCCGACGACGCTCAGTTATAGCAGGAAAACCCCCATGGCGGCAAGGGGATGCCGCCGGTCTCTCGTGCTACCCTCCTCTCAGGGCCCATGACGGGACGCGTCGCGGAAGTCTTCTACTCGATACAGGGCGAGGGGCGCGACGGCCGGGTGCCGGCGGTCTTCGCGGGCTACAGGGCTGCTCGGTCGGCTGCGAGGTGGTGCGACACCAGAGTACTCGTGGGACCCGACCGGGCCGGGCCATCGAGCTCGACGCGCTGCGTGGCCGAGATGGAGGCGCATCCCTGCCGGCGCGCCGTGGTCACCGGCGGGGAGCCCCTCGAGTCGCCGCTCTTCGCCCCCGCTGCTCACGGCGCTCCACGCGCGGGGCTGGCTCATGGAGGTCGAGACCTCGGGCACACTGCCGCCTCCCCCGGAGGTCGCCACGTTACCGATCCAGTGGAATGTCTCCGTCAAGCTGGCGGGCTCGGGGTCGCCGAGGAGCGGCGCATCCAGCCCGGCGCCATCCGGGCCTTCCCTGCCGCGGAGGCGTGGTGGAAGTTCGTCGTCACGTGACGCGGCGGATGTCGCCGAGGTGCTACTGCCTTGCCGAGCGCTTCGCCCTGCCGCGCGGGCGCATTCTCCTCCAGCCCGAGGCGATCCGGACGGAAGAGCTGGTGGAGCGCGGCCCGTGGGTGGCCGAGGCCTGCACGCCACGGATTCCGGTTCTCGCCGCGGCTGCACGTCCTCCTCTGGGGGGCGCGGCGAGCGTCTGATGGCCGACCGCGCGGTGATCCTCTCTCCGGCGGGCTCGACTCCACCACCACGCTCGCGGTCGCCCGGGCGGAGGGCTACGAGTGCTACGCGCTCTCCTTCGACTACGGCCAGCGCCACGCGCGCGAGCTGGAGTCCGCCCGGCGCGTGGCGGCGGCCTTCGAGGTGCGCCGGCACCTCGTGCTGCGGCTCGACCTCCGCGCCATCGGCGGCGTCGGCCCTCACCGACGACATCCCGGTGCCCAAGGGGCGGAGCGATGACGCCATCGGCGAGGGCATTCCCGTCACCTACGTGCCCGGCGCGGAACACCATCTTCCTCAGCTACGCGCTGGGCTGGGCCGAGGTGCTGGACGCGCAGGATCTCTTCCTGGGGGTCAATGCCCTCGACTATTCCGGCTACCCGGATTGCCGGCCCGAGTTCGTGGAGGCCTTCGAGCGGCTGGCCAATCTCGCCACCAAGGCGGGGGTCGAGGGGCAAGAGCCGATTCCGCATCCACACCGCCGTTGATCACGCTCACCAAGGCGCAGATCGTGCTGCGCGCCTGGGGCTCGGCGTGGACTCTCGCGCTGACCTGGTCCTGCTACGAGCTCGGCCCGGACGGCCGGCCCGTGTGGAGCGCTGCGACTCCTGTCTCGCTGCGCGCCCGGGGCTTCGCCGAGGCGCGTCTCCCGGATCCGGTCGCCGCTCCGTGAGCGGCCCTCGAGCGCTTCGCCCGCGAGCGCACCTGGCTGCTCCCCGCGCTTCACGCCGTCCAGCACGAGCGGCGCTGGATCTCATCCGAGACCTCTCGTCGCCGTGGCCGAGCATCTCCGCGTGCCGCTCAGCGAGGTCTCATGGCGTGGCCACCCACTACCCGGAGTTTCGCCTCACCGAGCCCGGGCCGCCGGGTGGCCCGCGTCTGCGTGGGCGTGTCCTGTCGCATCCTCGGCTCGCTCGATCTGCTCGCCGCCCTCGAGCGACGACTGGGCGTGGCGGCCGGGGCGACCACCGCCGACGGCGCCTGGACGCTCGAGGCGTTCGACTGCGCCTTCAACTGCTCGATGGCGCCCGTGGCCGAGGTGGACGGCCGCCATCTGGGGCGCCTCGCGGCCGACGACGTGGAGCGAGTGCTCGGTGCCCCGGCGCCGCCGCCACGCGCGCCGGCGAATCCCGAGGAGGCCGCGCGTCGCGCCGGCCGTGATCGCGGTGCCGACGCCGATGCCGTCAGCGCTTCCGGAGGGCGACCCGGACCCGCCATCGGGCAGACCGCGGATCCCGCCGCTGGTTCGCAGGCTCACAGCGCCTCGCGCGCTCGCGAGCCCGGGCGAGCTGCGCCTCGCGGTGGGGCTCGGGAGCTGTGGGCTCTCCGTGGGCGCCGCGGTACCCTGGCCGCGCTCGCGGCGGAGGTGGGTCGGCGCGGGATTCGCGCGCGTGGTGGCGGCGGGCTGCCCGGGCCTCTGCTGGGCGGCGCCCACCGTTACCGTCGCTGCGCCCGGATGGCGCCGTCGAGACCGCCGCCCGGGTGGGCGTGGGCGAGGTCGGCGCGCTGCTGGACTCGGTCGCCGCCGGCCGGTCTGTGGAATCCGGCCGAGGTGACCGCCTACCTCGCCGGCCAGCGCCGCGTGCTCACCGACCGCTGCGGGCTCACCGATCCCGGCGACATGGCCGACGCGATTCACCGGGGCTCATACGCGACCTTCGCGGCGGCGCTGGCCGCGGGCGATCCGGTCGCCGTCATCGAGGCCGTGAAGGCCGCGCGGCTCCAGGGCCGCGGCGGCGCGTACTTTCCCGCCGCGGTGAAGTGGGAAGGGGCGCGCCGCGCGACCGGCGAGCCCAGTACCTCATCGTGAATGGCGAGGAGGGCGAGCCCGGCATCTTCAAGGACCGCCACCTCCTCGAGGGTGATCCTCACCGGCCTCCTCGAGGGCGCGCTCGCTCGCCGCGTACGCGGCCGGGGCGAGTCGCATCTATCTCTATGTCCACGGCGAGGCCGACCTCGCGGCGCGTCGTCTCGAGCGAGGCCCTGGACGCGGCCCGGCGCTGGGGGCTCGTGAGCCAGCACGTGCTCGGGCAGTGATTTCTCGGTGGACGTCGAGATACGGCGGGCGCCGGCGGCTTCGTGCTGGGCGAGGAGACGGCCCTCATGGAATCGCTGGAGGGCCGGCGCGCCATGCCGCGGGCCAAGCCGCCCTTCCCGGTCGAGGCCGGGCTCTGGGGCCGGCCCACCGTCATCAACAATGTCGAGACGCTCTTCGCGGTGCCGCTCATCGTGGCGCAGGGCGCGGCCTGGTGGACCGGACTGGGCGGCGGCCATGGGATGAAGTGCTTCGGCCTCTCGGGTCATCTGCGGCGGCCGGGGTGCGTGGAGCTTCCGCTCGGCGCCACCCTGCGCGACCTGCTCGAGGGCCTGGGCGGCGGGCCCGGCGAGGACACACGCTCCAGGCCGTACTGGTCGGTGGGCCGTCGGGCAGCCTCGTGCCCCCTCCGGCTCGACGAGCCGCTCGTGCCGGGCGGAGCCGTGAGCTCCCGGCACGGGCGGCATCACCGCGCTGGACGAGCGGGCTTCGCCCGCGACGTCGTGCATACCCTGCTGGACTTCAATACCCGCGAGTCCTGCGGCAAGTGCACCCCGTGTCGCGAGGGCACGGCGCGCCTGCGCGATCTCCTCGATGGCCGCCAGCCGCCGGGGGCAATGCCGTGGTCGAGCTCGCCGAGGTGGTTCGGCTGGCCTCCCTGTGCGGCCTGGGCCAGGCAGCTCCGCTATCGATTCTCTCGGGTTTCCGGGAGTTTCCCTCCGAGTTCATCGACCTGAACTTGAAGGCCTGATCACCTCCCAGACCTTGCAGCCCCAGCGGGCGGTCCGTGTATCATGGGGCGTCGGTCGCGCTCGCCGCGCGAGCGGCCGCCCGCGCGCGCACGGTCGATAGTCGGGGTCGCGAATGGCCATCACACTCCGCGTAGACGGCTCGGAGGTCGAGGTCCCCCACGGCGCCACGGTGCTGGACGCCGTGAACCGTCTCGGCATCGCTCTGCCTCAGCTGTGCAAGGATCCAGACCGCCCGCCACTCGGAGCCTGCCGCACCTGTCTCGTCCACGTTGAAGGGCAGCGGGGCCCCCCGCCGCCTGTCACCTCCCAGTGCGGGAGGGCATGGTCGTGGTGACGACGCACCCCGAGGCCCAGCGCGTGCGGCGGGCCGTGCTCGACCTCACGCTGTCCATGCTGACGCCGGCGGCCGAGCGCAACGGATTCGGCCAGGTGGGAGCGGCCGCCGAGCACCACGGGCTCGCCGCGCTCGTCCTGGACGCCGCACCACCAGTTCCCGGTGGACGCCTCGAAGTCTTCTTCGTGCTGGACCGCGAGGCCTGCATCCTCTGCGGCCGCTGCACCACCGCGTGCGCCGACGTCCAGCACATCGGGGCCATCTCGCTCATCGGCCGCAATCACGAGGCGCGCGTGGGGGTCTTCGGCGACGGCGCCATGTCGGCTCCATCTGCACGTCCTGCGGGCAATGCGTGGCCACCTGCCCCACCGGCGCGCTGCGGCCCAGGAAGCGCCGGCCCCCATCGTGCGTCGTGTCGACACCACTTGCCCCTACTGCGGAGTGGGCTGCGGCATCCAGGTGTCGGTGCGCGACGACGGCCGCCTGGCCGGCATGGCGGACGATGCGCCCGCCAACCCGTCGAGCCGCGGCATGCTCTGCGTGAAGGGCCGGTTCGGCACGGGCTTCGTCCACTCGCGCGATCGGATCACCAGCCCGATGCTCAAGCGACGGGATCGTGGCACGAGGCCACCTGGGATCAGGCGCTGGACGCCGCCGCCGACGGGTTGGCGCGGAATGCGGGTCGCTTCGGGCGCGCTGGCCTCGGCGAAGGCCACCAACGAGGACGGCTACGTCATCCAGAAGCTCGCGCGGCTGGTGCTGGGGACCAACAACGTGGACCACTGCACGCGGCTCTGCCACTCCCCTCGGTGGAGGCCATGCTCGTCTCCATGGGCTCGGGCGCCACGTCCAACTCGTATCAGGACTATGCCGAGGCGGGGCTGCCTCATGGTCGGTGGGCGCGGATGCCTCGGCCAATCACCCGGTGCATCGCGGTGCGTCTCCGCGAGGCCGCGCCCGCGGGGCGCGGCTCATCGTGGTCAATCCCAAGCGCGTGGAGCTCTGCGACCAGGCCGATCTCTGGATCCAGGAGCGCCCCGGCACGGACGTGGCGCTCTTCAACGCCATGGCCAAGGTCACTCCTCGACGAAGGGTTGGCGCGACTCGACTGGATCGAGGCGCGCACGGAGGGCTTCGAGGCCTGGGCGGCGTCGCTCGCCGGCTACACCCTCGAGCACGCGGGAGGCCGTGACCGGCGTGCCGGCCGAGGCCATCGCCCAGGCCGCGCGCTGGTATGCGCGCGCCTCTTCGCCGGCTCCTGCCTCGATCTGGGGCATGGGCATCACCCAGCACATCAATGGCACCGCCAACGCCCACGCGTGCTCAACCTCTCGCTGGTCGGCGGGTCAGATGGGCTTCGTCGGCGTCGGACATCTCCCGCTTCGCGGTCAGAACAATGTGTCCAGGGCTGCGGGCGACGCCGGCTGCATCCCCACCAACTTGCCGGGACTACGCGGACTACTCCAGCGCGGAGAGCCTGGACCGCTTCGAGCGCGTCTGGGGGCGCCGCCCGCCCGCCGCCCCTGGGCTCGTGGTCACCGAGATGGTCGAGGGCCGCCCTCGACGGGTCGGGTCCGCGCGATGCACGTGGTGGGCAGAACCCGCCGCTCGTCGGAGCCCGATCTCCACCACGCAGAGAAGGCGCTCGGCCAATCGGACCGTCTCATCGTGCAGGACCTGTTCATGCACGAGACGGCGGAGCGCGCCCACGTCTTTCTCCCCGCCGCCGCCTTCGCGGAGAAGCGACGGGACCTTCACCAACTCCGGAGCGGCGCGTCCAGCGGGTCCGGCAGGCCGGTATTCCGCCGCCGGGCGAGGTCAAGCCGGACTGGTGGATCACCTGCGAGCTGGCCCGGCGTGGCGCGCCGGCTGGGCCTCCCGAGACCGGGCTTCGACTACCGTCATCCCAGCGAGATCTGGGATGAGCTGGTCGGGGCTTCTGGGCCGGCGGCCGCGGGCATCAGCTACGCGCGTCTCGAGGCGCGGCGGGCCTCAGTGGCCGTGCCCGACGCCCGAGCATCCGGGCACCCGCTATCCTCTACGGGAGGACTTCCCGCGGGCGGGCGCGCTTCGTGCCCGTGACCCAGGGTGCGGAGGCCGACGAGCTGCCCGATCCGACTTCCCGTTCTCGCTGAGCACGGGACGCCTCCTCTACCACTGGCATGGCGGCACGCTCGACCCGCCGGGTCGAGGGCTCAGCTCGAGCTGGCAGCCCCGGCTCGAGATCGCGAGTGCACCCGGTCGATGCGCGGCGGTTGGGGTGGAGACGGGTGACCGTCTCGCATGCTGTCCCGGCGCGGCGAGCTGCAGGGCTACGCGCAGCTCACTGAGGCCGTGCGCCTGGGCGCCGTGTTCGTCCCGTTCGTGAAGCTCGAGGAGTCCCGCGGCCACTTCCTGACCAACTCGGCGGCACGACCTCTCCGCCCAGATCCCCTGAGCGCGCTGGGTCTGCGCGTGGTCCGCCTCGAGCGGGGCCTGACCCCGCCGCTCCACCCGGTCCTCTTCGATCTGGGAGGCGTCGTCTGCCGCTTCGGCCGGAGCGCCGCCCGTGCCTCGCCCGGCACACCGGACTGGCGGAGGCCGACGTCCAGCACGGATCTGGGAGGCCGGGCCGAGGCGCGCGGCGAGCGCGAGCTCACGCTCGAGCGGCGCGGGCGGCGACGGCGCCGTGGGCTAGTTTCCGATGGGGCGGCGTTAGAGGTCACCGGCCGCCGCGCGCTCCGAGAAGCCCTGATCGACGACGCCCAGGCCAATGTCGCCGCCGCCCGCGCCGCCGGGCTTGGCGCATGCACCACCGCGATCCCGGCGACCCTGCGCCGGAGAATCGCGGCGCTCGGCGTCCCTCTAGGGCGTCACCGACGCGAGGAACTCGTCCAGCACGCGGGCGAAGGGCCCGGGAGCGTCCAGCGACCAGGTGGTGATAGGCCCCCGGCATCTCGACCAGGCGCACGCGGGGCACCCGCTTGAGAATGTCCTGCGCCATGGGGACGGGCAGGATCGGCGAGTGCTCGCCGCGCACGACCAGGTCGGCGCGGTGATGCGCCTCGAGCAGGGGCCAGGCGTCGACGGGCTGGCGCTCGCCGCTGGTCAACGGGTCGAATCGATAGAGGAAGCGCCTCGCGCTTCTCGCGATCCCTGCGCGGCCGAGGTGGGCGAGCAGCGCCGGGTCCGCGATGGTCTCCCGTGGAGCAGCCGGAAGCTCCCAGGGCGGCCTCGAACGTCTCGTGACGGCGCGGGCCACGATGCCCGCGGCGATGCATGCGCATCGAGGCGCGCTCGCGGGGAGCGACGGCCGACTGTCGATGATGCAAGTGCCGTGATCCGCTCCGGATGCCAGGCCGAGAAGGCCATGGCATATGTGCCCGCCCATGGAATGGCCTGGCCAGGGCCATCCGCTCCCAGCCGAGCGCCTCCATCACGCTCCAGCGAGATCCGAGGCGGAGCGCGTTCGGTGGCGTAGTCCCCGCCGGCGACCACGCGCTCTCGCCGTGACCGCGCTGATCGAGGGACAGCAGGTGGTAGCGCCCGAAGAAGGCGGCGACCACCGCGTCGAACCAGTGGGCATGGGCGGAGCCGCCGTAGGAAGCAGAGCGCGTGGGACGCCCCGGCGCCGGCCATCTCGAGCGCGCTCAGCCGGAGGCCGTTCACCGCGAAGGATCTGCGTACCGCCGAGGCGCATCCAAAGCGCAAAGGCCGAGGCGTCCGGAGGGGCAGTGGTCATGCCCGGCATTCTATACCGCCGGGCACGGGTGACTTTCCTGTCCAGGCGCTCGACGGCCTTTGTCAGCCTGGCACCGCACCCGCGGTTGCGCGCGTTCCGCGATGGACAGGACGGCATCGCGGGTTTCGTCGGGATGGCGGCCGTGGCAAGGATGTTGCTGTTCAGGCAAGGTCGGGAGGACTACCCGTGAACGAGTGGTGCGCGCGCGTGAAGAATTTCTTTCGGGCCAGAGCGAACCATGATACTGCTCGTCCCTGCCCATGACGTTCCTGCCCTCGTCCGAGACGCCGACGACGTCGATACGTCGTCCTCGTGGTGGCGGCTCTGGCGACTTTCGCCCTCATCGGCGTCACCGGCTACGTCCTCCTCGCCGCGCCGGGCAGGCTCCTCGCCAGCCAGGTGGAGCCTCGAATGCGCCGGACAGCCTCCCGCCCCTGGGTGCCGACGGATCAGCTCCCTTCCGCTGGGCGCGCTGATCACCGCCGAAGGGCGCGTGGTGGACCAGGCCGGCAAGCCGCTCGCGCAGTGTCTCCGTCCGCTCGGGTGCCATCGAGGCGCTGACGGACGCGGATGGGCGCTTCTCGATCGGCCTGACCGGCGCGGAACCACAGCGTGCTCGTGAAGCTCCCGGGCTATCGAGAAGCGCTGGGTGAAGCTCGACCAGAGCAAGCCCACGGTGACGCTGACGCCGCATACCGTGAGGGCCGCCTACTTCACGTACTACGGCGTGGCCGACAAGCGGCATTCCGCGAGCGGGTCTTCAGCCTCTTCGGCCGCACCGAGCTCAACGCGGTGGTGATCGACGTCAAGGGCGATCGCGGGCTCATCCCCCTATCGCACCACGAGTGCCCGCGGCGCTGAAAGGGGGCGCTGGGGCCGGTGATCATGAAAGACTCTGATCAGCTCCTGGCCGACGCTCTCAGCGGACGCAATCGCTCCATACCATCGCCCGCATCGTCGCCTTCAAGGACAATGTCCTCGCCGGATCTCATCCCGAGCGTGGCCGTCATCGACACGCGGACCGGAAGCCCTGGATCGACAACGAGAAGCTTCGCCTGGGGTGGATCCCACCCGCGAGGAAGTTCGACTGCATCATCGCGGTGGCCAGCAAGGTGGCGCTCGAGGGCTTCGACGAGATCCAGTTCGACTACGTGGCGGCTTCCCCACCGACGGCAAGCTCGCCGCCGCGCAAGTACCTGCCGATCACCCCGGCAGGTCCGGATCGAGACCATCGCGGGCTTCTCGCCAAGGCGCCGCAAGGAGCTAGCCCACTGGGTCTTCGCCGCCGCTGACGTGTTCGGCTATACCGCCTTCAACGCACAGACACCGATATCGGGCAGCGGGTCGAAGGACATGGCGCCGCACCTCGACTACTTCTCGCCCATGGTCTATCCCTCCGGCTATCACATGGGGATCCCCGGCTTCCGCAACCCCGTGAACCACTCCTACGAGATCGTCCGGGAAGCGTGCGGCTCACCCGCAAGCGCACGGAGGGATGCTGCGTCCAGGTGCGTCATGGCTGCAGGACTTCAGGGACTACGCCGTTCGACAAGCGCATTCCCTCGGGGTACCCGAGATCCAGGCGCAGGTGCGCGGCGCGGAAGAGGCGGGCGCCACCGGCTGGATGCTCTGAACCCCCGCAACGACTACACGGCGGGCGGCCTCCGTCCGGCAGCCCTCCTGGCGAAAAAGACCGCCGCCGTCCAGCCGTGAAGCGTCTGGCGCCGCTCGCCGCCGCTCCCGGCGGGGTCCTCGCGTCTCCCGCCGCCGCCCCGGCCGCCGGCACCGGGGGACCCGCCGAGCAACGAGCTTCGGCGGGCATGCGATCCTTCGAGTATCACAAGATCGGACCTGCCCGAGGGAGCGCCGGACTCGCACGCCCGACAACTTCCGGCGGGATCTCCAGCGGCTGCGGGAGCGGGCTACCGGCTGGTGGGCCTGAACGATCGCACCGACGGCCGCATCGCTTGCCGAAAGGCACCAACGCCGGTCGTCCCCACTCTTCGACGACTCCTCCTCGCCCGGGCAGTTTCGCTACCTCGGAGAAGTGAACGGCGACTGGGCGCGGACCCTGGGATTGCGCGGTTCGCAGCAATCCTGGAGCAGTTCGGTGTGGCGACCGACCGCGATTCGGCCACGCCGCGACCTTCTCTCGACCCTGCCGGGGCGAGCCCGCCCAACCGACTCTTCAATCAAGCCCGATCTGCGCCGCGGTGCAAAGCTCGCCTACCCTCAAGAGCCGGGGCTATGATCGGCAACCATCATCGCTGTGGCACGCCAACCTCGCAGCGAAGTAGTGACGAGACCACATCGTGCGCAAGCAGCTCCTCGAGGCGCAGGAGTGGTGCAGAAACACCTGCCTCCGGAAGCTACCGGTTGTCCCGCACGCTCGCGCTCCCCCATGGGCGCCTATCCAAAGGAGTGCCTCGGCTGGGCCGTCTCGGCGGGTTCTCAACTGGCAGCGCCTACCGCCACGACGCCATCCTCGGCGGTGGCGGGCGGCGCCGCCCTCTCGCCGCACGCCCGGGGCTCGGACCCCTATCACCCGCCGACGCGATCCAGCCATCGAGGCCGGCTTGCGCCGGTACTGGATCAGCCACTTCGACAAGCGCGTGGATTGAGCGCTATGCCGAGTGATTCGGGCGACCCCGCCACCATCACCGTGGCCCGAGAGCCAGACCCGCGTCCGCCGCCGGGCGGCGCCTGCGCGGTCGAGCGCCCTTCGAGGTCGGCCGTGCGCTCAGCAGATGAGATACGACGCGCGGCGCTGGAGAAAGCTCGGGCGTGGTCGGCATCGGCCTCCAGCCCCAGATGCGCGTCATGTGCTCCATCTCGCAGGAGAGCCCAGGATGGTCGATCGGCTGACGAGCGCGCCCTGGACGGCTGCCGGCTGGAAGCGTCGCCGGGTAGCGCTCCATCAGCTCGCGGGCCACCACGAGCCCCAGCGTCACCGTCCGCAGGTAAGCCTCGCCGATCGGTCACCACGTGAAGCGCAATTCCCGCCCAGCGGCTGCCCGGCGTAAGACGCCGCCAGTGGCGCGAAGCTTTACCGGAGCATCGAAGTTGCGACGCCGGCCAGCCCATCGGGCGTTGAGCGCCTCGGCCGGACCGGGCCGTGGATCGCCGATCCAGGGGGCCCCTGATCACCTCGAAGGGCCAACCGGTGCCGTGCGGCCCACCGAGAGAGACTGGTAGGCCTCCAGCAGCCCGGATGCCCGAGTGAGAGCAGCGTATCCGCTGGGGCGAGCGGATATCTCGGCGAGGGTTCACCCACGGCAGGCCTTTCGTCTCGTTTCTGAACCAGGCGCTCTCGCGCGCCCAGCCCTCGAGCGGATCACGGTCAGGGGCACCCCGCGAGCTTTCGCTCGGCCACCACCATCCGCGCGAATCTACGGTACAGTGCGGTCATTCCGGTCCGAACAGGAATGGCATGCGGCGAGGTGAAGGAACGGAAGGTTCCGGCGTCCATGAGCGGCCCCTCGACATACTTTCCCGCGTGATGGGGTCGCCGGCCGGTCCAGCACCACCGCCCGGCATGTTGCGCCGGGCGCCTTCTCGAGAACGTCAGACCAAAGTGGTGAGATAGGTGGTTAGCAGCGCGAGCCCACGTCCTGGATATCGAATACGAACTGCGTCGACCCCCGGCCGTGCATGGCGGGGTATCGGCCGCCGCTCTTCCGGAGCCATAGAGTGCCCACACGGGCAGCCCGGTGGCCGCATCGCGGCACGCGCGGCGCCATTGGCGTCGACCTGGCCCGTCAATCCGGGTGCTCGGGGCGAAAGATGCGCAGCAGGCGGACGCCCGGCGCCCTGGCCAGCAGGTCGACATTGCGCCGCCCATGGCGTCTACCCGGTCTGATTCGTGACCAGCCCGACCGCGCTCGCCCGACCAGGGGCTGGGGCCCTGCGTCACCAGCTGATCGAGGCTCCGGTGGCGGGTGCCGACCACCCGAGGGGCCGGCGGACTCGGCTGCGGGCGCCGGGGAAGGCTGCGGTTCTGGCTACCGTCTCGCCGCCGGGGGCGCCGCCGCCCACCCTGAATAAGAAGGCGGCACCCACGACCCACACTACCCGTGGCGGCAGGTCTCACCACATTGCCCTTGCCATACGGATGAACGCGGTTGGTGGAGACGTGGATGCGCGCGCAGACTCCGGCTGGCCGGATCCATCCAGATGGAGGTGCCGGTGAAGCCGGTATGCCCCACCGAGCCCTGGGGGAAGAATGAGCCCCAGCGCACGCGAGTATGTAAAGCGGAGCGTCACGTCCCGCAGCCGAGCTCCCCGCGTGGTCTCGCCGATCTCGGGTGCGGGACGAGCACGGCCCGGATGCTGGCGTCCTTCAGATAATGCTTGCCGTTCAGCTCCCCGCCCCGGAGGAGCATCCGGCAGAAGCGTCGCGACTGTCATCGGCGGTGGAGAAGAGCTCCCGCATGTCCCGCCACCTCCCGCCCAGAGTTGCGCATTGCCGTCGTGGACGACCCCGCGCAGCATGCCCGAGCCGAGGATCTCGGTGGGCGCGATGCGTGGCTTCCACTCGGTGGGGCCGGAAAGGCGCCGTCCTTCATCCCCAGCGGGCCGTAGAAGCGCCGGCGCACTGAACTGGTCGAGCGGCTCGCCGCTCACCCGCCGCACGAGCTCGCCGAGCAGGATGCAGCCGGTGTCGCTGTAGTGGAAAGCGCCGCCCTGGCTGTAGCGCAGATCGGCGCGGGCCAGCAGCAGGGGCGGTCTCGTGGAAGCCGCGGGGAATCGCGGCGGGCGACGGCAGATCGGGAAGCCTCGCGCTGTGGTGAGCACGCGCCGCACCGTCACCCGCGAAACGTGGGCCCGCTGAACTCGTGGAGATAGCGGCCGGTGGAGTGTCCAGGGCTCACCTTGCCGTCGTCCACGAGCGCTGAGCACGGCGGGCAGAGTGGCCAGCACCTTGCGTGAGCGAGGCCACATGCGCAGATGGTGTCCAGCGTCAACGGTCCGACTGGGGGCACCAGGCTTGCGCATGCCGAACGCCTTGCGGTATAGCACCCGGTCGCCCTGCCCCCACCAGGATCACCGCGCCGGGGACCTCGCCGGCATTGAACGCGTCGCGGGCCGCGTCATCCAGCGCCGAGAGATCGGGCGCCGGACTGGGCGCGCGCCAGGAGCGGGCTGCCACGCAGAGGAGGCGCAAGGCCGCCGAGGACGACCAGGACGGCCAAGCCTCGCGCGCATGGTTCGTATGATACCGAGCAGCCAGAAGCGTGGAGGCGCCGGGGATTTGTCCATGCATGATTCCGCGCAGATGCAGCGCATTTTCGTGACCGGCGGCACGGGTTCGTCGGCAGATCCGCCATCCGCGCGCTCCTCGCCCACGGCTTCCTTGTCCGCCCCTCGTCCGCCCCGGCTCGAGCGGGACCTCAAGGGCTTCGAGGCCATCGAGCGCACTCCGGCGACGTGCTGGCGCCGGCCACGCTGACGGCCGCGGTGGAAGACTGCGCGGCCATCATCCATCTCGTCGGTCATCATCCGGGAGCACCGGGCGCGCGGGGGTCACTCTTCGACGCCCTTCATCCCCGCGCGACAGAGAACATGCTCCAGCTCGCGAAGGCGGGCGGCGTGCCGCGCTACTCTCCATATGAGCGCGCTGGGCGTGCGCCCCGACGCGCGCTCTCGCTACACATCGGACCAAATGGGCGGCCGAGGAGGCGGTGCGCGCCAGCGGGTTGGACTGGACGATCTTCCGGCCGTCCGTCATCTTTGGTCCCGGCGACGATCTGGTGACCATGCTGGCGGGCACGGTGCAGCGGCTGCCGGTGGTGCCCGTGCTTGGGGACGGCCGCTACCGGCTCCAGCCCATCGCAGTCGAGCAGGTGGCGGAGGGCTTTGCCCGCGCGCTTCGGGTTCCCGCGAGCGACGGGCGCGCGTACGAGGTCGCCGGACCGGTCGCCCTACCCGTTCGTCGAGATCCTGACCATATCGGCGCCGCACCGGGCCGGCGCAGGGTGCGAAAAGCCCATGCGCCGCTGGGACCGGTACGCGCCGCCACGCCGTCTCCTCCAGGCGCTGCCGTTCTATCCCCTCACCAGCGACCAGCTCACCATGCTCGAGGAGGAAAGTGTCACCGATCCCGCGGCGTTCTACGCCGACTTTCGCCTCGTCCCCAGTCCCTGGACGAGGGGCCGCGACGCATGCTGACCACGACGCGGCGGGCGACCTCGCTAACCATGCCCATCAGCCCGGGCGCCTTCCCCATCAGCACGGAGATCCACGAAACCTCGCCGAGCGCATCGAGGCCCAGCTCGGCGAGCGCATCGTCGAAGCCACCGAGATGGCCGCGCTCGAGCTTGCTGGTGGGCGTGCGCCAGAAGGCGGAGCGCCCGGCGCCGGAGGAGGCCAGTGCGGCCGATCGCGCGGACTGGGTGGCCCTGTCGGGCGACCTGCTCTCGCACCTGGCGCGCCACTCTGCGAGGCGGTCTTGCGGAGCCCGACCGCACCGCCATGGACGCGGCCGAGGCGGCTCGGGACCGACGCGCGCTCGCGCGCGCTGGGCCAGGTGCTCTGGCGCGCCGGCTGCCCGACTACTGGCAGCGTTTCGATGCCGCCCGCCTGGCCTCTGTCGAGGCGCGGCTCGGCGCCGCCACGGCAGCGGACGAGAGCTGGCTGAGACGCCTGCTGGGCGGCTAGGCCGCCCGCCGATCCGGCATCGCGCTCAATCCCGAAGCCCGGAGGCCTGAGACAGCCCGGAGGTCGGCGCACGCCTCGAGCGCCCGCTCCCATTCCTCGTACTCGGTCAGGAGCCGCAGTCTGGGCCGCGGCCAGTCGCGCCTCCGGCCTCCTCGATGCGCGCCGCGCCTCTGGATCCAACCCCGCCGCCGCGTGAACGGCACCCTCCGAGGTCGCGATCCGGTCCAGCAACCGGCCGAGATCTGACCGGAGAAGTTGATCGAGTGTCATGTGGACACCTCCTTCAGCTTAGATCTACTAAACACCTGAGGAGCTTATCTGTCAAGGCCTCCTTGACGGGTTCCGGGCTCTCCCCACGAAGTCGCGTCGCGCATGCCTCTCGCCCCTGACGCTCGGCTCGTCTTCGTCGCCAAGACCACGCGCACGTTCTGCTATGGCTCGCTGGGAGTGCTCTTCCCCGTCTACCGTGACCGAGCTCGGGCTCGATGCGCCGAGGCCTGGGACTGGCGGTGACCCTGACCCTGCTCTCGAGCGCCGCCCTGACCGTGGCGGTGCGTCGGCCGGCTCAACGCTGGGGTCCCCGCACGGCGCTCCTCGGTCTTGCCGGGCTCATCGTGCTCTCGGCGATTCTCTTCCTCGCCACCCGAAGCCCATGGCTGGTGGTGGCGGCCGCGATGCTGGGCAATCTCGCCGTGGGCACGGGCGAGAGCGGGCCGTTTCCTGGCCCTGGAGCAGGTGGCGGTCACGCGCGCAAGCACCCGCGAAGGGCTCACGCACGCGCTCAGCCTCTACAACCTCACCCGGGATACGTGGCCTCGGCGCTCGGCGCCGTCCTGGTGACACGCCTGACCGGTTCGCCCGCCTGGCTCTTCGCGCTGTTCCTGGCCGGCGGCCTGATCCAGCTCATGGCCTACGGGCTGATGCGGCCCACTCCGCCCGTCACGGCCGGCGGCGCGGGCGCGCCAGACGACCCCATCGCGCTCGCTCGTCCGCCGCATCGCCGCCCTCTTCGCGCTGGACTCCTTCGCCGGCGGTTTCGTCATCCAGAGCCTGGTCACCTACTGGTTCTACACTCGCTTCGAGCTGGCCCGCTGAGCACGCTGGGCTGGATCTTCTTCGGCACCCAGGTCCTCTCGGGCCTCTCGCTCGCTGCTCGCCGCACGGCTGGCGCCGCGGCTGGGGCTGGTCAATACCATGGTCTTCTCCCACCTCATCTCCAACGTCCTGCTCTGATCGCCCTCGCCCTGGCCCCGACCCTGTCGGTGGCAGTGATCCTGCTCCTCGCTCGGCATCTCCTCTCCCAGATGGACCTGCCGACGCGGCAGACCTTCCTCATGCTGGCGGTGGAGGACCAGGGCGGGAGCACGCCGCCACTCTGACCAATACGACTCGCACGGTGGCCCAGTCGGTGAGCCCCGCCCTCACCGGCTGGATCATGCAGATGCTCTCGCTGTCGGCGCCGTTCATCCTCGGCGGCGGGCTCAAGATCGTCTACGATCTCCTCCTGTACTTCACGATCCGCAATGTCCGGACACGCTTAGAGTCCCGCGCATGGCCGGACCGGTTGCGAGGACGCGGACGATTCGACAGACGATCCGGTTCCCCGCCCCGCCCGCGGTCGTCTACGCCGCCCTGGCGGAGTCGAAGCGCCACACCGCGTTCACGGGATCCCCCGCGCAGATCCCCCGGTTCGTCGGCGGCCCGATGACCGCCTATGGCGGCTATATCCAGGAAGGGTGCTCGGCCTCTGGCCCGGGCGGGGATGGCTGCAGACCTGGCGGACCACCGAATGGCCGAAGGGCGCCCCGGACTCGCGGCTCGAGATCCGGCTGGAGCCGGACGGAAAGGGCACCCGGCTCAGCATGATCCACTCCGATGTCCCGGCGGAGCAGGCCGACCGCTATGCGGGCGGCTGGCCGGCATTCTACTGGAAGCCGCTCCGCCGTTACCTCGTGAGCACGCGGCCCATCATGCGGTCCAGGAGGCCGGGGAACATGGCGGCGAAGCCGGCGAGGAGACGCGCCGGGCGGTAGGGATACACTCTCGGGGCGCGGGCGCCGGACGCAGCGAAGCATGGCGCGTGCGACCTGCTCGGCGGTCTGCACGGGACCCCGGCGCCGAAGCCGGAAGCGCCGGGTCTCCACGTCGTGGAACTCGGTCACCGTGTAGATCGGGTACACGAGGCTCACGTGCACGCCGCTGCCGCGCAGCTCGAGGCGCAGCGACTCGCTCACCGCCACCATCGCGAACTTCGTCGCGGCGTAGGCGGCGCGGCCGGGCGAGGCTGCGGCGCCCCACCACGGAGGAGACGTTCAGGATAAGGCCCCGCCCCTGCCGGCGCATAGAGCGGCAGCACGGCCTGGCTGGCGGTGACCACCGCGACGAGATTCAGCTCGAGCAGCGCGCGGAACTCCTCGGGCGTGGTGTCCTCGAATTCCGCGGCGAGCCCGCGGCCGGCGTTGTTGACGAGCACGTCCACGGCGCCGAAGCCAGGCCGCCACGGCATCCACCATGCCGCGCACCGCGGCGGCGTCGGTCGCATCGAGGGAAAAGATGGCGACCTCGGTTCCCGTCGCGCGCAGCTCGCCGGCGAGCCGCTCCAGGCGGATCACCCCGGCGCGCGCACACCGCCAGCCGCATGCCCGCCGCCGCGAAGACCCGCGCGGTGGCTTCGCCGATGCCGGCCGACGCCCCGGTGATGAGCGCGACGCGCCCGGCCGTCTCGATCGTCATGGTGGCCCTCGGGGCCATTGTAAGCGCACCCACGCACAAGGCCGGAGCCGCGCGCGGGCGCTGGCGGTAGGCGCAGGGCGGCACCGGCGTCTTCCAGACCACCGAGGGCAGATGGCCCCCGTCGGCGAAGAGCGGCGCTGGAGCGGTGGCCGCTCACGCGCCGAGCCGGCGTCCGCCGAGCGTGAGGAAATAGCCGGCGCGCGCGGTGTCCACGCCGAGGCGCCGCAAATCCTCCGCGCCGCGGAAGGCCACTCCCGGCGCTCGGTCACCAGCCGCTCCGCCGCGCGCGGGGCCGATGCCCGGCACGCGCAGCAGCCGCTCAATGACGCCCGCCCTACTTCCACGGGGTACTCGGCCGGGTGCGCCAGGGCCCAGGCGCGTCTTGGGATCGTGCTCGAGCGAGAGATTGCCGTCCGCCTCGAAGACGAGCCTCGTCGAACGCGGAAGCGGTACTGCCGCAGCAGGTGCTCCGCTTCGATAAAGCCGGTACTCGCGCACGGCGGGCGTGGGAGCCAGGCCCTCCCATCGGCGTGCCCGCCACCGGCTGAAAGGCGCTGGAAGTGCGCGTGGTGCAGCAGACCCTGGCCCTCGAGGCGGCCCACAGGCCGAGAATCTCGCGATCCCGCTCGCCCTGGGCGCCGACCACGAACTGGGTCGTGGTCCCCATCGGCGCGGGGCGGTCCGGCCGACCCTCGAGCCGGCCCTCGCGCGAGAGGCGGCCCGGCCAGCTCGAGCTTTGGGGATGGAGATCGCCGTCGAGGTCCTTCTCCTTCGCGAGGCGCCGCACGACGTCGGCGCGCGGGCCCTCAGGTTGATGGAGACGCGATCGCACAGCCGCGTGGCCTCGCGCACCTGATCGGCCTGAGCGCCCGGCAGGACCTTGAGGTGGACGTAGCCGGTGAACCCCTCCCGCCGCCGGAGGATATGCACCGCGTCGAGCATCCGGTCCATCGCCCGCTCGGGACGTCCGGGCACGCCGGACGTGAGGAAGAGCCCCCTCAGCCAGACCCGCGCGATTGGCCTCCATGAAGGTGCGCGCGACCTCTTCGGGGCCAGGGCCGTGCGCTTGACCTTGCCCCCGCAGAATGTCGGGCAATAGCCGCAGGAGAGCGAGCAGGCATTGGTCTGCATCACCCGCATCAGGGTCGTGGTGCCGCGGCCGGGGACCCGCACGTTGCGAATCCCCACCGCGCCTTCGGTGAAGCGCGTCTTGCCCGGCAGCCTGTGCTCCGCGATCGCCGGTGGCGGACTCGGTCAGGATCTGAAGGCGCTGGTGTCGGTCCATGGGTAGGCCCTCCATCGATATACTAAACACAAGACGAGTAGCCAAAAGCAAGCCCCAAGGCCTCGTATGATCCTTCCGCCATGAAGATCACCGCGATCGGGAGCGCCGTCCTCACCCTGCCGTGTGGCCGCCCCATGTCGATCGAGTTCACCGATCACCGGATGGTCGCCACGTCCATCCACACCGACGAGGAGTGAGCGGGCTGGGCTATACAGCTGGCCTTCGGCGGCGGCGGAGCCGAGGCCATCAGGTGTATCTGGAGACGCGGCTCAAGCCCCTCCTCATCGGCGAGGACCCGCTCATGGTCGAGCGCCACTGGGAGCGCATGTACCGCGCCGACCGCGGCATCAAGCGCCAGGGCATCGCGGCCTACGCGCTATCCGCGCTGGACATCGGTCTCTGGGACGTCGCCGGCAAGGTCGGCGGGCCTGCCGCTCTACAAGCTCTGGGGCGCGCTACAGCGACCGCGTCCGCGGCCTACGGCAGCGGCGGCTGGGGCAAGTACGCGATCGAGGACCTCATCGGCGAGGCCGAGCACTACGTCGGCGCGGGCTGCCGCTACTACAAGATGAAGATCCACCATCCCGACCCGCGCGAGAACCGCGAGCGCGTCGAGGCGGTGAAGAAGGCGGTGGGCGACGGCGTCCGGCATCATGGTGGACGTGAACCAGAAGCTCGACGTGCTCGGCAACATCCGCCAGGCGCAGATGCTGCGAGGACCTCGACCTCGTCTGGTACGAGGAGCCTGTGCTCGCCGACGACATCGCCGCCTGCGCCGAGGTCGCCCGCGCGATCAGCATCCCCGTCGCCACCGGCGAGAACAGCTACTCGCGCTACGAGTTCCGCGAGCTCATCGAGCGGCGCGCCGCCCGCTACCTCATGCCCGACGTGTGCCGCGCCAACGGCTTCTCGCGAGACGCTGCGCATCGGCCATCTCGCCGCCGCCCACGGCGTCGCCGTCTCGCCGCACGTGCTGCACGAGCTCCTCGCTCCAGGTGGTGGGAGCGCTCAGCAACGGATTCCTGGTGGAGCTGATGGACTGGGCGCCGTCGGACCTCTTCGAGGAGCTGCCGCGCTGCAAGGGCGGCGTCTTCCGCATCCCCGACCGGCCGGGCCACGGCGCATGACCCTGGCCCCGGGGCGCTCGAGAAGTACGGGCGCCGCTAGCCCCGGCGACTCACGGCCGCCGGAGCCGCAGGTCCTCGAACGGCGCCAGGTAGAAGCCCGGAATGGCGCCGGCGAGGATGTCCTCCACCCGCGGCCCCAGCCCGGTGGGAAAGCCCAGGTGATAGACCGGCGCCTGGGTCACCTGCTCGTTGAGAACGCGCTGGAGCTGGTGGAGGAGCGCCTCGCGCTTCTTCCGATCCAGCTCGCTGCCTGCCGCGCGGAAGAGATCGTTCACCTCCGGCAGGGATCCGAAAGCGAAGGCGCCGTCCCGCGGTCACGAAGGACTCCAGCCGCGTGGCCGCGTTGCCGGACACGCCGCTGATGGTGAGCACGACCCCGCGCAGCTTCTTCTCCCGCCACGCGGTCATGAACGCCGCACGCTCCATGCTGCGCATCCGCGTGCGGATGCCGACGGCCTGGAGCCATCCCATGATGGCCTCGCCCATCGAGTTGTACGGTGGAAACGGCGCGATCTCGCCGCCGTCGAACCCGCTGCGGATAGCCGGCCTCGGCGAGGAGCTGTCGCGCGCGCTTGGGATCGTAGGGATGCGGCTCGAAGGGCAGCGCGAACTCGAAGTCGCGCGGCACGAGGCTGCCGGTCGGACGCGACAGCCCCAAGGTCTCCGCCTGGTTCAGCGCCTGCCGGTCGATGGCGAGGCTGGCGGCCAGCCGCACGCGCTTGTCCGCCCACGGGGATTTCGGGTCCCACTGGTCGGGGAAGTCCAGCCAGAAGATGCCGAGGAGCGGCGCCACCAGGCGGAGCCCGGGCGTCTTCCGGATGTCGTCGGCGACCGGCCCGCTGAGGAGCAAGGCCACGTCCACCTCGCCGGCCTTGAGCGCGGCGGCGCGCGTGGTCTCGTCGGGCAGGCTGCGGAACACCAGGCGCTTGATGGAGGGTGACTTCCGCCAGTAGCCTTCGAAGGCCTCCAGCACCAGCTCCACGCCGGGCTTGAAGCTCACGAACTTGTAGGGCCCCGCGCCCACCGGCGCCTTGCGGAAACCCTCCTCGCCCACCTGCTCGACGTATTTCTTCGGCACCACCCAGCCCGCACTGGCCACGAAGGTGCCGTAGAAAGCCGGGAAGTCCGGCCATGGCTCCCTCAAGACGAAGCGGACGCGGTGGGGCGCCGAGGATCTGGATCTCCTTGACGTGGTCCTTGAGGACCTTGGCCGCGCCGCCCCGGTAGCGCTCGAAGGAGAACTTCACGTCCTCCGCGGTGACGGGCTCGCCGTTGTGGAACTTCACGCCCTGGCGCAGGACGAAATCCGCGGAGAGCCCGTCGTTCGCCATGGACCACGACTCGGCCAGGCTCGGCGCGGAGCCGCTTCCCGGCATGGGCTTCACCAGCCCGTCGTGGAGCGCGTAGAGGAGGAGATACGGAGTGATGGTGCTCTCGCCCTCGGCCGGATCCAACCAGCGGTTCACCGGGCTGAAGTGCAGCGCGAAGGTGAGCGTGCCCTCGGGCGCGGCGGCGGCGGCAGGGGCCGAGCGATGCGAGGAGGGCACCGAGCGCCAGGATCCGAGCGAGAGCTCCACCCATGGACCGCCCCTTCCTTCCCCTCTCCCCGCAAGCGGGGAGAGGGAGGATGGACTACTTGCCGGTGACGGCCTTGACCGCGTCGCGGGTGATCGAGATCATCCGGTCGAGCTGAGCCTCGGTGATGACGAGCGGCGGGGAGAAGAAGATGCTCTCCATGCGTGCGCGCGTGACCAGCCCGCGCTTGGTCATCTCCTGCATGAGGCGCGGGCCGACCTTCTTGTCGGGATCGAACGATCTTCTTGGTGGCCTGATCCTCCACCAGCTCGACCGCGGCGAGCAGCCCCTTGCCGCCGCGGATATCGCCCAGGTTCGGGTGGTCGGCGAACGCCGGCATGCAGCCCGTCGTGGAGCCGCTTGCCCATCGCCGCCGCGCGCTCCCAGAGCCGCTCGCTTCTCCATGATCTCGAGGTTCTTGAGCCCCACCGCGCAGCAGGTGGGATGGCCCGAGTAGGTGTAGGCGTGCATCCAGCGATCCTCGAGCTTCACCGTCGTCCATGGCCTCCTTGATCGGCCTTGGACACCATGATGCCGCCGAGCGGGAGATAGCCCGACGACACGCCCTTGGCGAAGGAGAGGATGTCGGGCTGCACGTTCCAGTGCTCCAGCGCGAACCACTTGCCGGTGCGGCAGAAGCCGGTGATGACCTCGTCGGCGATGAAGAGCACCTGGTGTCGGTCGCAGACCTGCGCGCACCAGCGGGAAGTAGTCGTCGGTGGGATAGATGACGCCGCCGCCGCCGTGAATGGGCTCGGCGATGAAGGCCGCCACCGTGTCCGGGCCTTCGCGCAGGATGGCTTCCTCGAGCAGCCGCGCCGCGGTCTGGCCCGCCGTCTCCCGGCTTGGCGCCGTCCTGGCGATACGGATAGCAGGTCGGGATGTGGACGAAGCCCGGCACGCGCGGCTCGAACATCTTCCAGTACGGCGCCATGCCGGTGGCGCTCATCGCCTGCAGCGTCACGCCGTGGTAGGCGTTGATGCGCGCGATGATCTTGACCTTGTCGGGCCTTGCCCTTGGCCTTCCAGTAGAAGCGCGCCGTCTTGAACGCGGACTCGTTGGACTCCGCGCGCCGCCCGAGGTGAAGAACACGCGCCTGCATGTTGCTGGATAGCGCGAGCGTCGATGAGCTTGTCGGCCAGCTGGATGGCCGGGATATTCGACGAGCCCGACGTAGCGCGAGTAGTAGGCCAGCTCGCGCATCTGCTCGGCGGCCGCCTCCGCCAGCTCCGCGCGCCCGTGGCCGACGTTGACGTTCCAGAGCCCCGCGAGGCCGTCGATGTACTCGCGGCCCTGGATGTCGGTGATGCATGGCGCCGCGGCCGCGCACGTAGACCATCGGCTCGAGGTGCTCGCTCGGATGATGGAGCGGATGGATGCAGGTGATCCTGGTCGTCCCGATGAGCTGCGCGGGTCGAGCGGCATCGGCTGCCTCCTCAGGGGAGTGTGGCGCTACGGTGATGGAACGTGCGGGCGCTGGGCCCGGTAGTCGCCGCCGGGAATGGGCCGCCCCGATCGAGCGGCCCGCATATACCAGTAGCATGTTGGCCTCCACCGATCGTCCGTCCTTCATCTCAGCACCGTGACCTGGCCTGGCGATGATACCGGGGTCCTTCTGGCGAGTCCAGCGCACCCCAGTGCTCGGACCGCGCGAGCCGATGCATTTCGCCCCGGAGCACGCCGCGATCGTCCGGAACCGCGCCGGGATAGCGGCCCAGATCGATGAGCCCGTCCCCCACGCTGCCCTCGCCCATCCATTCCGCACGCTCCGCCAGCAAGGCGTGCAGGGTGAAGCCACGCATGAGCGTGCCGTAGGTGAAGCACAGCTGTCACCAGCGCGGCGCGGCGGGCCGGTGGCTCAGGCCCGGCCGGGCGGCGTGATTCGCGAGCACGCGCACCGCGGCTCCCGCGCGCAGCGTCGGCGTCGCTAATCCTTTCGCCGCCGCGCCGACCCACGGCCTGCACGGCGGCGAGGAACCGCCGGCTCCGGCAGAGCGCCTCGAACTGCACCTGATCGTTGATCACGATCCTCGGCACCGCCATCACCTGTAGCGCTGGGCCAGCTCCGGGAACTCGGTGGCCTCGATGCACTCGGCCCGCACCCGTCGGTGACGCGATCGCCATGTGCTTGCGCCAGGCGCACGGCCCGGGGGCAGTGGCTGGTCGGTCGGGGTCGTGAAGACTCTGATCGTCACTCCTCGCCGAGCCCGGCTCCAGCGCGGTCCTGGTCTGGCGGCGCTGAGCGCCGGCTCGCCGGTGGACGCGCGACGATGATCGAGTCGATGAGGTTGGCGAACTCGTAGCCGCCCGGGCATGCCGAGGAAGCGGATGCCGTAGTCCGCCGCGCTCCCTCCACCGCGACCGCCGGCGTCACGCTGCACGCCGTAGGCGCCGCCTGGTCCACGCTCGATATGCGGGTTCGAGCACCGGTCACCGAGAGCTGGTCGGACAGCGCGGCGACCTCCCGGACCAGGGCCACGTGGTCTGGCTGCATTGTTCTCGCCCCAGCTCGGAGGCGAACACGGTGAGCTTCACGGGCCCGCTTCGACGCTGCTCGAACTCGTGGCGCACCGCCCGCCTCGTCGGCCGCAGAGAGGTGATCAGCATGGCGCGAGTATACCAGGCCTGGCCTGGAGGGACTGCGGCGGCGCCGCGGACGATCTCCAGCATGCACTGAGATAGCCGGAGGCGTCGATGCGCGCGTCGATCAGCGCGGGCGCCGACGCGCCTGCGCGGCGACGAGCGCGCTCGGCGAAGCGTCTGCTCGTCGGTGCCGCGATCCAGCGCGCGGGATGCCGAACGCGCGCGCCAGCGCGGCGCAGATCGGGCCCCGCGTAGCGCTCATGGAGGCGCCGGCGAAGCCGCTGCTGCACCTGCTTCACGCTCGATCAGCGACAGCGCCTGCGTCGTCGAAGACCACGATCACGATCGGCAACCGCAGGCGCGCCACCGTCTCGCAGCTCGGCGGCCACCATCATGAGGCCGCCGTCGCCCGGTGAAGCAGATCACGCGCCGGTCGGGATGGACGAGCTGGGCGGCGATGGCCGCGGGCAGCGCGAAGCCCATGGTGGCGCAGCCCGTTCGAGATCAGGAGGCATCGCCCGGGCTCGAGCGGCGTCGCCAGTAGGCGCGTGGTCGGGGAACATGTGGGCGCCGGCGTCCACGGTGGCGATGCGTGCCCGCCGGGCGTGTCAGCTCGCGCGCTGACCTGCAGCGACCCGGTGGGGCGCCAGGCCCCGCACCGGCACCTCCAGGGCCGCCGCGCCGCTCGCGGCGGCATGCGGTCCACCGCGGCCACGTCCCAGTCCGCCTTGGCGGCGCCGGCGCATGATCCGCGGGGCCAGGCTCCTCGAGGATCGTGCCGAGGTCGCCGACCACCTCGAGCCGCGGGTGAAGTAGGCGCCGCCGCCCGGCCGCGCGCAGCGCCGCGCGGTCGCCCGGGCGCGCAGCGGGTGAGATTGAGCACGGGCGCGGTATACGGACCAAGCGCGCGGGATCGGCTCCACCGTGTCCAGGCCGAAGGCGATGATGAGGTCGGCCTGCCGACCAAAGCGGCTCCTCGAGCGCGCCGCCGGTGACCACGCCCATCGAGAGCGGGTGCGGACGTCGGGCCAGCGCGCCTTGGCCTTGTACGTCGGTGAGCACCGGCGCGGGCAGCGCCTCCGCGAAGGCGCGCAGCCACTTCGCGTCGGCGGGCGCGGCAGCCGAGTCCGACCAGATGACGAGCGCCGCTGCGCGCCCGATGATCACCCGCTGCCGCCCGCTGCCACGAGGGTCGCCGTCGCGCGACCGGCGCGACGGCGGCGTCACGCTCGCCGCGCGGCACCGGCACCGCGGCGCTATCCGCGCGACGTCCGGCGGGCAGGTCAGGATGCACCGGCCCGCGCGGCTCCGCGAGGGCGCAGCTGGCACCGCGTGGGCCACCCAGTGGCCGGCCGACTCCGGCGTCACCGTCACCGTCCCCTTTCGTCGACCGCGCCCGCATGGGCCGCGTGGTCCACCGTACTGATGGCGTGGCGATACGCCGAGCGCTCCTCATCCGGGTGCCGGTCGCTGAGGTAGATGACGGGCGAGCGATCGAGCAGTGCGCGTGGGCCAGGCCGGTGGCGCTCGCGGTGACGCCGGGGCCGAGCGTGGAGAGGACGGCGCCCGGCCGGCCGGTGAGCCTCGCCGGACACCGCGGCCATGATGCAGCGGCCCACTCCTGATGGCAGAGCGACGCAGGGCAGTCCCCGCGCTCGCGCGGGCCTCGAGCAGCTCGAGGTTGGAACCCCCTCCAGGGATCGCCGCCGAAGAGGCGCGGGACTCCTGCGCGGACTGGGGTCCGGGAGACGAGGGAAGCTGGGGCGACGGTGGGCATGGCCTCCGGCATTCTTCTAACAGCCGGTCCTGAGCCTGCATCCATGGCGGGTACTTCCTACCGGCATGTCGCCGGCGGGCCGGCCGTCGTACAACTCCGCGTGATTTCGAAAGCGAATCTTCAGACCTCCTGCTCGGGCACGCCGCTTGCGTTGGCCTCCGGGCTAAGCGAGGGCACACCACATGCTCGAGACCCTGGCCATTCTGCTCTTGCTCTTCTGGGCCGCCGGTCTGGTGACGTCGCACACGCTCAGCGTGGTTCATCCACATCCTTCGTGGCCGCCGATCGTGGTGGTAAAGCTGGTGCGGAGCGATCCAGGGCCGGCGACCCATATGAGAAAAGGGAGGCAGTCCATGCCGTATAAGGTCATATTCGGCCTGGGCCTGCCGAGGGAACCTCCAGGCGAATCTCCAACGATCAGATCAGAATGCAGCACTGGGAGCTCTGCCATTGCGGGCTACGTGAAGAACGTCAACGAGCTCCATCGGCGAGATCGCGGGCGCGGAGCCCGGTCCCGCCACTGGGCGGAGCTGAAGCGCCGCACCGGCTTCGAGCTGGACGGCAGTGCTTCTGCACCGAGTACTACTGGAGAATCTCAAGGCCGGCACCTCCCCGCTGCCCCAAGGGCAAGCTGATCCAGGCACTGGACACTACCTGGAAGGACCTCGGGAGGCCTGGAACGAGGATTTCGCCCATACCGGAGAGATTCGGGCGTGGGCTGGGCCATTCTCTATCACGACCCCGGCACCGGGCACCGTTCAACTGGTGGGTGAGCGATCGCGGTTCGGGCATCCCGCGGGCTTCACGCCCATCCTGGTGATGGACGTCTGGGAGCATGCCTACATGGTCGACCATGGAGCCGGAGGCCGGAAGGACTACATCGCGGGCGTTCATGGAGAACGTGAACTGGGACGCGGTGGAGCGGCGCTACGACGTACAGCCGCTCGCGGAGAGCTGGCCTCCCGGGCCACGACGGACACGAGGCGGCGACAACGAAGCCGGCGAGGATGACGGCGGAGAGCCGGTTCACCCACCGCAGGCCCGCCGGGGTCAGCCAAGCCCTCGGGACCGCGCTCCCGCCGTAGCCGCTCAGGATCAGCCACCAAAGAAGCGCGGAGCCGATGAAGACCGCCACCACCAGGAGTGCCGCGCTCGCATAGCTCGGATCCGCCGCCCCCCAGCCCCGGCCCGGCGAAGATGCGCGGCGAACGAGAGAATGGTGGACGGATTGGTCAGGAACGTCGAGGCCGAGGGTGGACGCGATAGGGCGCCCAGCAGCCCCCGGCGCCCGGCCGAGCGCCGCGGCTTGGGCGGGACGCGCCAGGAAGGTCCGCACGCCGAGGCAGCAGAGGAACGCGCCCGCCCACGAGCCGCAGCGGCGTCTGGCCCCTGCGACGAGCGCTTCCGGGACACCACCGTGAGGCCTGAAGCCCGCCACCGCGCCGTAGAACGCGTCGGCGGTGGCCGCGCGCAGCCCGGAGACGAGCCCTGCATCGGCCGGCCGTCTGGCGAGCGTGCGGCGGATGCAGAGCAGCCCGATGGGCCCCACCGGCGCAGCGATGGAGAAGCCGATGAGCAGACCACGGAGGAAGATCGGAGCCATGGCGCGGCGCGGCCCTCGACCGAGCGTGCCAGGTGGGCCGGCTAGCCGGCACAGCCAGGCGCAGCACGGGACGCATCCGCTCGAGCGCCTTGCGCGATATTGGCCTCGGAGTTGCGCGTACGAGAGCCGGAGGTAGCCTTCCGCCGTACTCGCCGAAGGCGGAGCCGCCGAGCACCGGCCACGCCCGCCTCCGTTGAGGAGGGCTGCCGCGACCTCGGCCGAGGGCCGTCCCAGGCTTCTTCACGTTCGGGAACACGTAGAACGCTCCGCGGGGCGAGCGGCAGGACGACGCCGGGCAGGCCGGTTGCAGCCTCGTCCACGATGCATGTCCCGGCGCCGCTTGAACTCGGCCACCATCTCGTGCCACCGGTGTGCTGATCGCCCTGGAGCGCGGCGATCCCGCCAGCTGGGTGAAGGAGGCGGTGCAGGAATTCGAGTTCACCATCGAGCCGCGCGACGTGGTCGGCGAGGCCGCGCGGCATCACGCCGTAGCCCAGGCGCCAGCCCGGTCATGCGCATAGGACTTCGAGAAGCCGTCCAGGATGATGGCGAGGTCCTTCATGCCGGGAAAGCGCGGTGATGGATGCGAACTCGCCCTCGTAGAGGAAGGACTTGTAGATCTCGTCGGTGAGCACCGGAATGCGGTACTGCGTCTTCGCCGATCTCCGCGATGCGGCCGAGCTGGTCGCGGTCCAGCACGCCGCCGGTCGGGTTCTGCGGGGAGTTGATGACGATGAGCCTGGTCCGGCGCCGACGCCTTCTGCTCGAGCAGCGTCGAGGTCGAAGCCGAAGCCGATCTCCTCGCGCAGCGGGAATCGGGACCACCTTACGCCTCCGACGAAGTTGATCACCGATTCGTAGATGGGGAAGCCGGGATTGGGATAGATCACCTCGTCGCCGGGATTCACCAGCGCGGTGATGACGAAGTACATGATGGGCTTCGCGCCCGGGGTCACCGACGATCTCGTCGAGCTCACCGGGCATGCTGCGCGTGGCGCCCACGTCCTTGGCGATGGCCTCGCGCAGCTCGGGCAGCCCCGCCGCGGGACCGTAGTGCGTGGCGCCGCCGTCGAGCGCCCGCTTGCGCCGCCTCGCGAATATGCGCCGGCGTGTCGAAGTCCGGCTCGCCGATCTCGGAGGTGAACGATCTCCTTGCCCTGGCGCTCGAGCGCCTTGGCACGCGCGCAGCACTTCGAAGGCCGACTCCGTTCCCGAGCCGGGTCATCCGTTCCGCGAAGTTCATGGTCGGGCGATTATACTCCGAGCCGTGGAGCTGGTGCAGGTCCCGGTGGGCTGGTTCTGATGGCTGGGAGGCGGGCCATCCCGCCGAGCGGCCCCGCCATCGCCTCTGGCTAGACGCCCTCGCGATCGGCCGCTATCCGGTGACGAATGCCGAGTACGCGCGCTTCGTCGCAGTGCGGGCGGCGCCGCACCCTCGTCCTGGTGGAGGCACGCCGATTCTCTCCGATCCGGCGCAGCCGGTGGTCGGTGTCGCCTGGGCCGACGCGGTCGCCTACTGCGACTGGCGCGTCGGGCGCCGCGCATCGGCGCTTCCGCCTCCCACCGAGGCGGAGTGGGAAAAGGCCGCGCGCGGCGGGCTGAGAGAGCGCGCGCTTCCCCTGGGGATGCGCATCCGGGCACCGGGCGCGCCGAGCGCCCGCCGCGCGTGACCTGACGGCAAGGCGAACCCTGGCTCCATGCGCTGTCCGGCGTCTGCCACGAGTGGCGCTCTGGACTGGGAGGACGCCGGCTACCACGCGATCTCGCCGGAGCGGAACTGTCCGGCTGGCGGCCGGCACGCGCTGCGTCTCGCGTGGAGGCGCGTGGCGTCACCAGGACCCTGAGCCCCGTGGGCGCACCGCTCGTCCCTGCCGCCCGCCCTCCGGTTACTCGGACTATGGCTTCCGGGTGGTCCTCGCCTGGCGTCCCCACCTGAGACATTGTCGTGCTGGGTTCCGCCACCTGAGAGCAGCCTGTCGAGAAGCCCGCCGTTCGTCCGGCCGGAATAGCCCGTCTCTGATCATCTGCTCGTATTCGACACGCGCCCAGGCGCCGCGCGTAGATCACGTTCTCGGCTCATACGATGACGTTGGATGAAGCGGCGCGAGGGGCTGTCATCCAGCCTCTCCCTCGATCGCGGACGCAAGGCGACCCTCTAGGCTCGTGCGGGTATCCAGGACTACTGGATCGTCAACCTGGCTGGAAGGCGCGGTGGAGGTGCACCGCGAGCCGGTGGCGACGCCCGAGACGGCGGCGGGGTGAGCGCTACCCGAGATATCGTTCCGTCGGACCGGACGCGACCATCGCCCGGTGGTGCCGCACCGCTGCCCGCATCCGCGTGGCGGATCTCCCGCCCTAGATGCTGGCGCCGACCGCGATCGCCGATCGCCGCCGAAGAAGACGCGCCGATCGTCGGTGTCGTTGCAGAGGTGCGCAGGAGACGCGGATGCGCCCGTCGCCGCCCCAGACCAGGACTTGTCGTCGCGCGAGGCGGCGTCGGCCAGCCCCCGCGCGTCTCCGCCAGAGCAGACATTGCCCGCGCGCTCCGCGGGCGCCTGGCGTGATCACCTTGCGCCCACGCGCGGTGAGGTCCCGAGGAGGCGCGCGCCCCAGAGCCCGGCATGACGCGCATGACCGCGTCCGGCGCGAGCCCTTCCTCGGTGCGCTCGAGCGCATTGTCGAGGCACGAAGAGCGGCAGCAGCTGAGGGGGTTGTCTGCCTCGGAGCCAAGGCGCTGCGGTCCGGACGCGCGGCGGCTGGCCAGCGATCCTCGGAACCCTCCGCGATGGTCCACGCTGTGCCAGCCGATGCGGTGGCGGGCGCGAGCTCCCCCACCCTGCTCCGCGCTGCGTAGGCGAAGATGCCCACCCTGTGGGTGGCGAGCAGCCACTTGTAGCAGGAGGACACCACTGAAGTCGCAGACGTCTGCCTGCGGCACCGGAACCACTCCCAGCGCATGGGTGGCGTCGACCGCGAGCCAGGCGCGCGCGCCCCCGCGCCAGCTCGGCGCAGCGGGCGAGGTCGAGGCGCTGCCCGGTAAGAAAGCTCACCTGGCTCACCAGCACCAGGCGCGTGCGAGCGTCCACCGCGGCGGCCAGCGCGTCCATGGAGAGGTGATGGCCCAGGGTTCTGCACGACCCGTGGCTCGACTCTCGCGGTCCGCCAGCCCGGCGGCGGGGAAGATGAGCGAGGGATACCGAGGTCCGCGAACACGGCATTGTCGCCCGGGCGCCAGTCCACCGCGCGCACCGCCTGGTTCAGGCCCTCGGAGGCATGGGCGAGGAAGGCGACGCGCTCGGGCGGCACGCCGAGCCGGCGCGCCACGCCCGTCTTGGCGCGGTCGTAGACGCGATAGACTCTTCGCGCCCCGCCATGCCCGCGCTCTTGAGCCGGCCGAAGGCGCACAGGCCGCGTCGTGCGACCGGAGCCGTCAGGGCGCCTCGCCGCCGGTGCACAGATGCGTCACGCCTTCGAGCCCACGAACTCCGACTTGGGGATCAGGCTCACCGGGCCTCCCATCACCAGAGACTCGCCGGCAGCGGCAGGCCCGTGAAATCGGGCAGCGGGTCGGGAGGACGGAGGCCCAGCCCCTCCGTCATCGACGTGGAGCTGGCGGCAAGTGCTGGGCCGCATGCCAGGTCGTGCGCTCGAGGAGATCGTGCCCGGATTGCGGCCCGTAGTAGACGGCGATGGTGCGCGCGAACTCTCCCTCGCCTGCCCCCTCGAACCAGCCGGAGAGGCGGCCACGTACCAGCGCGCCGTAGCGCGCGATGGATGGTCCGTCGACGAGGTCGGTGGGCGCCTTCTCCTGAGCCAGCCCTCGGGGAACTCGCCCCGGTCCATGCCATCGGCGAAGGCCAGCGACAGGCGGAAGACGTGGAAGCCGAGATTGCGGAGATCGCGGTCGCGCTGCGCGCGGCTTGTAGGCCAGGGCGGACGCCGGCAGAGCCGCCACCGAGGCGGCCGGTGGCGGCGAGGATCCCGTCGAGCCGCGCGGCCAGCTCACGGGGCGAGCTTCGCCGCCGGGCGATACTCGATGCCGAGCAGGGCCGCATAGGCGTGCGGATTCCAGCCGTGCGCCGCGCGCCCATCCACGACCACCGCGGGAACGAGCGGCACGCCGGCGGCGCGCAGCTCCTCCAGACCGGCGGGATTCTCATCGACATTCACCGGGTCGAACTCGACCCCCAAGACGTGAGGAGCTCCTTCGTCTTGGCGCGCAGCTGCTTCAGCCGGGGCGGTAGAAGAGTCGGGGGCGCATACCGCCTATCTTACGCTGTAGAACACGTAGAGTGCGCGCCGATCCGCACACCACCAGGTCGAGCAGCCCGTCGCCGTCCAGGTCGGCGGCGAGCAGATTGGACTCGATGGCGCGCGCGGAGATTGATGCTCCACCGCTCCACGAAGCGGGCGCCGTCCAGCTCCAGCGACGTCAGGGTTTCGCGCGCCTGACGGGGCACGATCACCTCCGGCTTCCCGTTGCCGTCCAGATCGGCGATGAGGGCCTGATCCTCGTTGCGCGAGCCGACCGCATGCGAGGCGAAGCCGGCCATCTGAGCGGCGACGTTGAGCGCGCGCGCCCTTGCGGCGATAGGCGGTCAGCACGCCGCCCTGATGCGGGTGGCGCACCGCCACCACCCTCGGGCGAGCCGTCCCGCGACAGATCGGCCGCACCCACCACGTGGATCCAGCGACTCCCCTGGTCCGCGGGGGAGCTCTCGGCCAGCGCCACGAGGGCTCCGTCCCGCCAGCCGAGCGCGCTCACCACCGTTCCCTGCGCGGCCGTGCTCCGAGCCACCAGGACCACCGGACGGCCACCCTGGGCGAGCGGCGCGAGCACGGGAACCAGATCCTCGAAGACGGCGGCGGTCAAGGTGAAGCGTCCCCGCATCGACAGGCCGAAGAGGCGTGATGCCGATGACCGTGACGCTCCCCGCCTCGGCGCGGTCTCCCAGCAGGCCATGCGAGTGCCGCTCCGTGGGGTCGGGTCAGCACCACCGCCTCCGGCATCCCGTCGCCGTCGAGGTCGGCCAGCGTGATCCGCGCGTCGGGCAGCGACCGGACCTCGACGCGCGACACGATGCGCGGCCCGGAGGGCAGGCTGCCGATGAGCACCACGGCGCCGTCCGATCGCCACCGCGAGGAGGTCGTCCCAGTGCTGGCCGGTGAGCCGCACCGGCACGGGAAAGGTGAGCTGGGAGAGCGGCGCGCCCACGTCGTAGCTCCGCAGCGCCCCATCGCTCCAGAGCATCAGCCGGCCGTCGCGGCCCACCAGGGCCAAGCCCGCGCGGTCCTCGCCCAGCGCCACCACGGCCGGCGGGGCCTCCGGATTCACCACCTCGCCGTAGCGGGCGGCCACGACGATGCCCTCCGCGGGACGCGTCGAGAATCCACACCGAGCCGTCGCGATCCACGGTGGCGAGGCGGTCTAGGCCCAGCATCACCACCCAGCGCATCGGCACCTCGGTGGCGATGCCGAAGGCCTGAAACCGCGGAAAGCTGCCCGCCCGGCGGCCAATCGGTTGCCGGTGGATGGGCCGAAGGAGAGCGACCAGGCGAACGCGGCGGGCGCGCCCAGAAACAGGAAGAGCAGGATCAGGAGCGAGGAGCGCAGGGGCGCGGCGTCTGCCGCGCGACCGCGCTCCATCAGCCGGCGGCCTCCCCGCGCGCGCCTTCCGAGCGCGCGTGGCGCGCCGCCACCGCGCTCGCCAGCGAGCGCAGCTCGTCGAGAAAAGGATCGCGCGGCAGATCGGCCTTCACCGCGCGGCAGGACGCGCAGGCGGTGACGCTGTTGTCGAGGCGGCGGCGCTCGGCCAGCGTCGACCGGGCGCTGAAGTGGTCCACCACGAGGAGAGCCCGCGCCGCCGCCCTCCGCGTGAGACACGCTCACCGGCGTCCGGCCGCAATAGGCGCAGGTGTAGCCGCCCCGGTCGAAGACGATGGCCTCCCACAGGGCCGCGAACGTCTCGCGGCCCAGGCGCCGCTTCGCCGCGAGCCCGTCCACGTGGCGCTGCTCCAGCGCGCGGGGAGTCTCGGGCAGCGCGGCCTCAGCGACCAGGCGCGCCAGCGCAGCCTCGACCTCCGCGGCGGCCTTGGCTCCGCGGGCCTTCATGTCTCGGATCAGCTCCCGAGATAGAAGTCCTTGATTATTCGGCACGTCCTTGGGCCCGATCCATAGCGGCAGCTCCCGGTAGCGCCGATAGCCGCTTGCGACGTCCTCCCAGCTGGCCGAGGTCACGCGTCAGCGCCCCCGGAAGCTGACCGGCTGCTTGGCGGCGAAGGCCTTCACCCCGCCTGGAAATCCTCGGTATGGCCGCAGGCGGCAATGGCCTGAGCCTCCAGCTCCATCTGGGTCTCCAGACTTTCCTGGGTGGACTGGTGGAAGAGCTGCTTGGCGCGGCCGAAGGCCAGGGTGGGCCCGCCGCCAGCTCGCGGGCCAGCCCCGCCAGCGCCCCGGGAAACTCCGCGTCCGGATGCACCCGGTTCACCAGCCCCCAGTCCAGCGCCTCGCGGGCGGTGAGGACGCGGTTGGTGTAGTGCAGCTCCAGCGCCCGGCGCAGCCCGATCAGGCGCGGCAGGAAATACGACGAGGAGCCGTCGGGGGAGGCGGCGATCCTGGAATACGCCATGGTGAACTTCGCCGACTCCGCCGCCACCACGAGATCGCCGGACAGCGCGAAGCTCATCCCGCCGCCCGCCGCGATGCCGTTGATGCCCATGATGACGGGCTTGGCGGTCCGCGCCAGCCGCGACACCGCGCCGTGCAGATAGGTCGTCAGCTCCTTGATCACCACGCCCACCCGATCGCCGGCCTCCGCGAAGTCCTTGACGTCGCCGCCCGCGCAGAAGGCCTTCCCGTCCCCGTCACCACGATGCACCGGACGGCGGGATCCTCGTCCGCTTCCAGCGTCGCGTGGAAGAGCTCGCGCCCGAGGGCGAGGTTGAGCGCGTTATAGGCGTCGGGGCGGTTGAGCGGTGAGGGTGGCCACCGCTTCCTTCACCTCGTAGCGAAGCGCCTGGTAGGCCATCAATGTCTCTCTGGAACCGTGCCGCGCACTAGCGGCGTTCGCCGACGCGGTGGAACTTCAGCAGGTTGGTGGTTCCGGTGACCCACATGGGCGAGCCGGAGATGATGACGAGCACGTCGTTGTTCCGCACGGTGCCGTCGGCGAGCAGAGTGGTCTCGATCTCCTCGAGCATCTCGTCGGTGGTCTCGACCTTTCGGATGAGCCGCGAGCCGACGCCCCAGTAGAGGCCCAGGCGGCGCTGCACCTCGGGGAACGGCGTGAGCGCCAGGATCGGCACGTCCGGCCGCTCCTCCGAGATCAGGCGCGCGGTGAAGCCCGACTGGGTGAAGGCCACGATGGCCTTGGCGTGCAGCACGCGGGCGGCATGGCAGGCGGCCTGCGAGGTCGCCTCCGGGAACCCGTAGGGCTCCGCGCGGTCCCCGCGCCGCTGGTCCGCGGGGCTCTTCGACAGCGCCCGCTCCGCGCGCTCCGCGATGCGCGCCATCACCGACACCGTCTCCACGGGGAAGCGTCCGGTGGCCGTCTCCGCCGAGAGCATGATGGCGTCGGCGCCGTCGAAGATGGCGGTGGCCACGTCGCTCACCTCCGCCCGCGTGGGCCGGATATGGCGCACCATGGACTCGAGCATCTGGGTGGCCACGATCACCGGCACCTTGGCGAGCCGCGCCTGCCGCACCACTTCCTTCTGGATGACGGGCACTTCCTCGAGCGGCACCTCTACCCCGAGGTCGCCGCGGGCCACCATCACCGCGTCCACCAGCGGCAGGATGCCGGGCAGGTTACCGACCACCTCGGCGCGCTCCAGCTTGGCGATGATGCGGAATGTTGGCGCCGTGCTCGTGGAGGAACTTCCGCACCTCCTGGATGTCGGCGGCGGAGCGCACGAAGGACACCGCCACATAGTCCACGCCCTGGGCGATGCCGAAGCGCAGGTCCTCGCGGTCCTTCTCGGTGAGCGACGCCACCGGCACCGGGATCCGCGGCAGCGAGATGCCCCTTGTGGTCGGACACCACCCGCCCGCCGTCACCCGGCACACCGCTTCCTCCGCGCTCGCCGACTCCACCACCAGCTGGATCATCCCGTCGTCCATCCAGACCTGATCGCCCTTCTTCAGCACGGGGAGGAACTCGGGATGGGACAGCGTGGCCCGCGTGTCGGTGCCGATGATGCTCTTGGCCGACAGCGTGAAGGTCTCGCCGTTGAGCAGGAGCGCCTGGCCGCCCACGAAGCGGCCGAGCCGCACCTTCGGACCCTGCAGGTCCTGGACGATGGTGACGGGGTGGCCCCAGGCGGCCTCCCCTCCCGGATCGTCCGGAGCACCTCCGCGTGCTCTTCGTGGGTGCCGTGAGAGAAGTTGAGCCGGGCCACGTCCATCCCGGCGGCCACGAGCCGGTCGAGCATCTCGCGGCTCGAGCGATGCGGGCCCGATGGTGCAGACGATCTTGGTACGCCTCATGACGCCTCCCGCAGCGTGCGCTTCAGGAACTGACCGGTGTAGGACTTCGCGCCCTGGCGCGCCACCTCTTCCGGGGTTCCCACGGCGATGACGCGCCCGCCCTCGTGGCCCCCCTCGGGGCCCAGGTCGATGATCCAATCCGCGGTCTTGATGACGTCCAGGTTGTGCTCGATGATCACCACGGTATTGCCCTGCTCCACAAGCTGGTTCAGCACCTCCAGGAGCCGCCGGATATCCGCGAAGTGCAGCCCGGTGGTGGGCTCGTCGAGGATGTAGAGCGTCCGTCCGGTGGCGCGCCGGCTGAGCTCGGTGGCGAGCTTCACGCGCTGGGCCTCGCCGCCCGACAGCGTGGTCGCCGCCTGGCCGAGCCGGATATAGTCCAGCCCCACGTCGTGGAGCGTCTTGAGCTTCTGCTTGATCGCGGGCACCGGCTCGAAGAACTCCAGCGCCGCCGCCACCGTCATGTCCAGGATCTCGGCGACGTTCTTCCCCTTGTAGCGCACTTCCAGCGTCTCGCGGTTGTAGCGCTTGCCTCTGCAAACCTCGCAGGTCACGTACACGTCGGGCAGGAAGTGCATCTCGATCTTCACCAGCCCGTCGCCCTGGCAGGCCTCGCAGCGGCCGCCCTTCACGTTGAAGGAGAACCGGCCCGGCTCATAGCCGCGCACGCGGGCGTCCGACGTGCGCGCGATCAGGGTGCGGATCAGGGTGAAGACGCCGGTGTAGGTGGCGGGGTTGGAACGCGGCGTCCGCCCGATGGGCGACTGGTCGATGTCGATGACCTTGTCGAGATGCTGCGCCCCCTCGATGCGGTCGTGGGCGCCCGGCCGGTCGCCCGCGCGGTGGAGCATCTGCGCCAGCGCCCGGTAGAGGATGTCGTTGACGAGCGTGGACTTGCCCGAGCCCGACACGCCGGTCACGCAGGTGAAGGTGCCGAGCGGGATGCGGACGTTCATGCCCTTGAGATTGTGCTCGCGCGGATTGTGAATGACGAGGAATTTCCCCTCGGACGCCCGGCGTCCGGCCGGCGGGCTGGATCCGCTCCACCCCGGCCAGGAACCGCCCGGTCAGGGAGGCCGGGTTGCTGACGATCTCGTCGGGGGTGCCCAGCGCCACCACGTGCCCGCCATGCTCCCCGCCCCGGGCCCCAGGTCCACGACGAAATCCGCGGAGCGGATGGTCTCCTCGTCGTGCTCGACCACCAGCACCGTATTGCCCAGGTCGCGCAACCGCTTGAGAGTGTCGAGGAGCCGGCGATTGTCCCGCTGGTGGAGCCCGATGGACGGCTCGTCCAGGATATAGAGCACGCCCACCAGGCTCGAGCCGATCTGGGTGGCGAGGCGGATCCGCTGCCCCTCGCCGCCGGACAGCGTGGCGGCGCCGCGATCCAGCGTCAGGTAGTCGAGACCCACCGCGGAGAGGAAGCCCAGCCGCTCGCGCACTTCCTTCAGCACCCGCCGGGCGATGGCCACCTCGCGCTCGGTGAGCTTGAGCGTGTCGAAGAACTCGGCACGCCGCCTTGATGGGCAGCCGCACCAGATCGGCGATGCGAGCGGCGCGCGATCTTCACCGCGAGGGCTTCCGGCCGGAGGCGCGAGCCCTCAGCAGGCGGGGCAAGCCTGCAGGGTCATGAAGTGCTCGATCTCCCCGCGCGAATCCTCGGAGAGCGTCTCCTTGTACCTGCGGTCGAGGATCTTCAGCACGCCCTCGAACCCGTCGCCCTCCTCGCCGTGGAGGATGACGTCGCTTCACCTTCTTGGAGAGCTTGCTCCACGGCGTGTCGAGGCTGAACCGGTGCCGGCGCGCCAGCACCTGCAGCGTCTGCTTGAAGACACTGCCCGGTTGCCCCGCCCAGGGCGCCAGCGCGCCCTGGTTGAGGCTGCGCTGCTCCGCCGGCACCACCCGCGCCGGATCCACCTCGTAGCGGGTGCCGATGCCGCCGCAGGCGGGGCAGGCGCCGTAGGGATTGTTGAACGAGAACATGCGGGGCGACACCTCGGGAAACGAGATCCCGCACTCGGCGCAGGCCAGGCGCTCCGAGAAGACGCATGGCGGGGCCGTCCACCACCTCCACCTGCGGCGATGCCGTCGGCCAGCCGCAGCGCGGTCTCCGAGCGAGTCGGCCAGCCGCGTGCCCAGCCCCTCGCGAATGATGATGCGGTCCACCACCACCTCGATGGTGTGCTTCTTCGTCTTGGCGAGCTCGATGTCCTCGGTCAGCTCGCGGATCTGGCCGTTGACCCGCACCCGCACGTACCCCTGGCGCTTGAGGTCGAAGAAGAGCTTGCGGTACTCCCCCTTCCGCCCGCGCACCACCGGGGCGAGGACGAGAGCCGGCTCCCGCCCGGCAGGGTCTGCACGCGGTCCACCATCTGCTGGACGGTCTGCGCGGAGATCTCCTTGCCGCATTGCGGGCAATGGGGCACGCCCACCCGCGCGAACAGCACGCGCAGGTAGTCGTAGATCTCGGTGACGGTGCCCACGGTGGAGCGCGGGTTCTTCGACGTGGTCTTCTGCTCGATGGAGATGGCGGGCGACAGCCCCTCGATGGAGTCCACGTCCGGCTTTTCCATCTGCTCGAGGAATTGCCGCGCGTACGCGGACAGCGACTCCACGTACCGCCGCTGCCCCTCGGCGTAGATGGTGTCGAAGGCGAGCGAGGACTTGCCCGAGCCGGACAGCCCCGTGATCACCACGAGCTGATCCCGCGGGATCTCGAGGTCGATGCCCTTGAGGTTGTGCTCGCGGGCCCCCGGATGACGATGCGGTCGTTGGCCATGATCCTCGATCATACTCCGGCGGCCGGTCGAGGTAAGCAGGCGCCCCTCGGTGGCGCCGCTCCAGTGACAGAAACAAGGCGAGGCCGCGCAGGCGCCCGCCGCACCGACCCCGAAGCCGTGCCGAAGGAGGCGCGCTCGATGACCGCGCCCACCAGCGCCGAGCCTACCACCACGCCCACGTCCCAGGACGCCGACAGCGTGCCCATGGCGAGCCCGCGCTCGCGGTCCGGCGTGCGATCCACCAGAAGCGCCACCATGGTCGGATAGGTCAGCGAGGCGCCGGTGCCGAGGAGAAAGGCGGCCGCAAGGAGCGACGCCGCGCTGGGCGGGATCGGGAGCGCCAGCAGCAGGAAGCCCAGCGCGGTGGCGCCGATCGCGGGGACGAGCACTCGCGCCCGCCCGATCTGATCGGAGAGGCCACGCAGGAGGATGCGGCAGAGGAGCAGCCACCCCGAGTAGATGCCGAAGAACCAGGGCAGCGCGCCATCGAGGCCGTGGCGCACGGCATGCAGCGGCACGAAGCCGACGATCGAGCTCCAGCCGAGGGTGAGCAGCACCATCACCCCGGCCGGTCCCAGCGCGTGCCGGCTCCAGAACCGGAAGCGCGCCGAGGCCGCGGGCGCGGCCGAGGGACCGCGCGGCGTCATGAGGAGGGTGAGTGCCGCGATGGCGATGGCCAGCGCCGTCACCACGAGATAGGCGGGCCGTATCCCGCCCCAGCGGAAGAGCGCGATGCCGCCCGGCGCCGCCGCCGCCACCGCCAGCGACGTCGCCACGTAGTAGACGCCGAGGGCCTCCCGCGGCGCGCCGGCGACGTCGCCTGGGCGGCCAGCACGCCGGCCGCGGTGGAGACCAGCCCGTTGGACAGCCCGATGCCGGCCATCAGCGCGATGAGCGTGGCCGGCGTGCCCGCGACGTGAAAGGCCAGCGACGTGAGCGCCGAGCACGGCCACGCCCGGGACCAGCACCACGCGGACGCCGTAGCGGTCCACCCAGCCGCCCACCGCCGGGCGCAGGAACATGGCCACACCCGCGTTCATCGAGAAGAGAAAGCCCACCTGGGTGCCGGAGGCGCCGAGGGCGGTCGCGTGAAAGGGCAGCACGGCTTGCAGCAGATAGGTCGCCACGTGGATGGCGATGGTGATCGCCAGCGCGGCGATGAGCGCGCGCGTGTACAGCGGTCCCGGATCGTCGGACGCGACAGCCATGGGTCAGGCGTCGGCGCGGCGCGCGGCCAGCCACAGCGCGAGGGCGCCCGCGGGCACGGCGACCAGCGCGGGCTGGTCGCACAGCGGAAGCAGCCACGAGCCCACGCCCCCAAATGGCGGGCGAGGAGCAGCAGCGCGAAGACGGCCAGTCCGACGACGCCCGCCGCGGTCGCCGCGATCGGACGCGAGGCGGCGGTGGGAAGGAGCGCGGCCGGCACGAGCACCGCCGCCGCCGCGCCGAACGCGGCCAGCGCGAGCCGCCACGGATCCACCGCCCACAGGCTCGCCAGCGCGGCCACGCCGAAGACCATGCTCCAGAGTCCGAGATCGCTGCCGATCTCGCCGCCGCCGGTGGTGTCCGCAGCCGAGAGCCGCGCGCGTAGTGCCACCGTGGACGCGAGAAATCCCGCCGCCACCGCGACCACGAGCATCGTTTGCAGGCGCCACGCGCTGGACCGGCTGGCGAGCACGAGCCCCGGCACGTCGAGCAGCCCTTCCGGCGAGACGCCGCCCAGGAAGACCTCCGGCGCGCGGAGCGCCGTGTACACCGCCCAGCCTTGCGCGAACCAGATCAGGCCGACCAGCGCCGCGCCGGCCGTCGCGAGCACGCGACGCGAGGGCGCCCGACGAGGGCGGCCCGAGCAGCGCGATCCCGCCCCCAGCATGGTGACAGCCAGCCCGAGGCTCTCGAGGAGACCGGCGCGCCCGCCCCCGTCCCGCCGGCGGCCCAGGCCACGCCGGTCTCGGGGGCGCCGGGTACGCGGCGGCCCGCCTCGAAGCGCAGGCGCGCGCCGGACATGGCCTCGAGCCGGTCGCCGGGACGCACCGTCAAGGACTGGCCCGCCGCCAGCGAGATCTCGCGCTCCGCCGACTGCCGCCCGTCACGCGTGCCGAGCCGCAGCACCGCCTCACCGGCGGCGGTGAGTCGGTGCTCCTCCTGGAAGTGCAGGGCCCGCCGGTCCTGGGCGAGTCGGAGGTCGCGGCCCTCCGCCACCCACGGGCTCCCGGGTGGAAAGGTGAAGGCCGGGCTCGTGGCCACCACTCGCCAGGCCTCGAGCGGCCCCATGCCGGCCACGCGCGCCAGCTGCACGAGGGGCAACCCCAGGCCGAACGCCGCGATCAAGAGCAGCGCCGGAAGCATGCGCGCGGACCCTCGCCAGGCGGTGAGGAGAAACGCACCGCAGGCCGCCAGAACGATGCCGTGCCAGCGGGGCCCGCCGAGCCGCAGCGCCACGTCACCCGCCACGATGAGCCCCGCCCAGACGAGAGCGACCACGGCGAGAAAGAGCGTGGCGACGTGGATGAGCGGCACCGGCGCGCGGAGCAGCGGTTCCGAGGGCGCCCGGCGAAGCGAGAGCGCCAGGAGCGGGGCCGCGACCACGAGCAGGCCGGCCCACAGCGCGTCCGAGCCCTGCGCGAGGAAGAGCGCGGGGAGCGCGAGCCAGATCGCGGGAGAGAGCCAGGCGGCGAGGATTCCGCCGGCGCCGGTCATTCGGCGTCGGGCTCGTCACGCGCGCCCGCGGGCGCGAGCGCCGCGAGCACGGCGGCGAGCGGCCCCACCACGCCGCCCCACCACCAGAGCAGCGAGAGCGGGCCGACCCGGATCTGCGCCACGTCGCCGGGTAGCCCGACGAGGACGGCGAAGACCACGAGAACCGCGAGGAGCAAGAGACTGCTTGATTTCTTCGCCACCGCCCGCATTATAAGGCGGGGAAAGGAGAATACATGACCGAGCGTATTCAGCGCGTGATGGTGGTGACCGCCCATCCGGATGATTCCGAGTTCGGCGCGGGCGGCACGGTGGCCCGGCTGGTCCGGGAGGGCAAGCACGTCACCTACTGCATCGTCACCAATGGCGACAAGGGCTCCGGCGACCGCAGCATGACGCCCGAGCGCCTCGCCGGGATCCGCGCGGAGGAGCAGCGGAACGCCGCGCGGGTCCTCGGGGTCGAGACCGTGGAGTTCCTCGGCTTTCCCGACTGCGAGCTCGAGAACACGCGCGAGAGCCGCATGGCGGTCACCGCCCAGATCCGCCGGCACCGACCCGATCTCCTCATCGTCCAGAATCCCCACCGGACCAAGAATCTCGGCGCCTCCCACCGCGACCATCGCGCGGCCGCCGGCATCGCGCTGGATTGCGTCTATCCGCTCGCCCGCGACCACATGGCGTTCCCGAGCTCCTCGCCCAGGGCCTCGAGCCCCACAAGGTGAAGGAGGTCTATCTCATGTGGTGGGACGCCCCCGAGATTGTCATGGACATCACGGAGACCATGGACCTCAAGCTCAAGGCGCTGGCCTGCCACGCGAGCCAGCTCAAGGACTTCGCCGCCGTCGAGAAGCGCGTCCGCGAGCGAAACGCCGAGCTGGGCAAGCCGAAGGGTTACGCCTACGCGGAGACCTTCGACCACATCGTCATGGAGCGGTGAGCGGCCGCCGGCTCAGGCCGCCAATTCTCAGGTGGCTCGACACCCTTTCCGGGGACTCCCCGATCCGCTAGAATGAGCCCGCCTCCCATGATCGCAGCGACGCGAATCCGTGTGCGGCTGTTCCCAGGGTGGCCGGCGTGATCAAGGCCGGGACCCTGGTGGAGCTCATGGGTCAGCGGGCCACCGCCGACCCTGACAAGGCGTATTTCACCCTCTTCGACACCCCGTTCACTACGGCCAGCTCTGGCGTGAGAGCGAGCGGTACGCGGCGGGGCTCCGGCGCTTCGGCGTCGAGCGCGGGGACAAGGTCTGCCTGATCTACCCGACCTGCGCGGAATTCTTCTACACTTTCTTCGGCGCCCTGCGTCTCGGCGCAGTGCCGGTGCCGCTCTATCCCACGCTCGGCGTGGAGGCCACCGCCAACGTCTTCCGCGACTCCGAGGCCAAGGCCGTGATCACCATCGGCTGGTTCCGGAAGGGCGTGGAGAGTCCGCGGCGGGCGCGGCGAATATCCGGCACGTCCTGGAGCCGTCGGACCTCGAGGCCGACGCCCCGCACCCGCGTTCCCCGTCACCCGTGAGGACGACATCGCCTTCATCCAGTACACGTCGGGCAGCACGGGGATCCGCGCGGCGTGGTGCTCAGCCACGCCAATGTCTGCCGCACGGTGGAGTTCATGGCGGAGGCGGCGCAGCTCGGGCGCGACGATACCGTGGTGTCGTGGCTGCCGCTCTATCACGACATGGGGCTGATCGGGTGCGCCTTCACCCCGCCCACCACGGGGGCCCCGCTCTATCTCCTGCCCCCAGACCTCAAGAGCCCGCGGGTCTGGCTGGAGCTCATAACCCGCGTGCGCGCCACCTTCACGGTGTCGCCGGACTTCGCCTACCGGAACTGCGTCCGGAACATTCCCGACACCACGGGAATCGAGCTCTCCTCGCTCAAGCAGGCGCTCTCCGGCGCCGAGCCCGTGCGCCTGAGCACCATCGAGGCCTTCGAGCAGAAGTTCGACATCCGGAACGTCATCACCCCCTGCTATGGCCTCGCCGAGGCCACGCTGGCGGTGGCGATCTGGCCCCGCTTCACCCCGCTGCGCCTCGACACCTCCGGCAAGTTCCTCTCGGTGGGGCACGCCTGCCGGGGCGTCTCGGTGCGCATCATGCAGGAGGACCAGGTGGTGGGCCCGGGCGTGGTCGGCGAGATCGTGGTCCAGAGCCCCGGCGTGATGCAGGGCTACTACAACAATCCCGAGGCCACCGGCCGCGTGCTCTCGCCCGACGGCTGGCTCCGGACGGGCGACCTGGGCTTCCTCGACGCCGAAGAGTATCTCTTCATCACGGGCCGGGTGAAGGATCTCATCATTCTCGGCGGCGAAAACATGATCCCCGCCGACGTGGAGGAAGTGGTGGACCACGTGCCCGGCGTGCGCTACTCCGCCGCGGTGGGTCTGGACAGCGCGCGGACGGGCAGCCAGCGCCTGCACGTGGTGGCCGAGGTGCGCGGCGACGGCGGCGATCGCGAGAGCCTCTCCGCCCTCGTCCGCGAGATCGTTCAGCGCGTGCACCACGCGCGCGGCCACCGGCCGGCCAAGGTGCTTCTCGTCCGGCCCAGCACCATCCCCAAGACCTCCAGCGGCAAGATCCAGCGCGCCCGGCTCGTCGAGATGATCGCCAGCCACGAGCTGGGTCCTCAGGTCGTGTACGAATCGGGCGCGCACCGCGACTAGTCGCCCATGCCCGCCCTCCCGCTGACCTTCGGCTGCCACCTGCCGATGTTTGGACCCATCGCGACCCGCGGGAACGTGCTCGCCTTCGCGCGGACGATGGAGGCGCTGGGCTACGAGTCCCTGTGGGCGAGCGATCATGTGGTGCTGCCCTACTCGATCAAGTCGAAGTATCCCTACAATTCCAGCGGCCAGTTCCCGCTGCCGCCGACCTCCGCCTTCCTCGAGCCGCTCACCACCCTGGCGCTGGTGGCGGGCGTCACCGAGCGCGCGCGCCTCGGCACCAGCATTCTGGTGCTGCCGCACCGCCATCCCGTGCTGGCGGCCAAGACCCTGGCCACCCTGGATCATCTGGCCGAGGGCCGCGTCATCCTCGGCGTGGGCGTGGGCTGGATGCGCGAGGAGATCGAGATCCTGGGCGGGAATTACGATCGGCGAGGGGCCTGGTCCGACGAGGCTATCCGCATCATGCGCGCCTGCTGGTCGCAAGAGCGCGCGCGCTATCGGGGGAATTCTTCTCCTTCGACGAGATCGGTGTGGTGCCCCAGCCGGTGCGCCAGGCCATCCCCATCTGGGTGGGCGGCCATACCCCGCGGGCGCTGCGCCGCGTGGCCGAGCTGGGCGACGGCTGGCATGCCGCGTTCACGCCGCCGGACGCGTTCGAGCGCGACATCGCGCGGCTCCGCGCCGAATGCGCGAAGGTCAACCGTCGGATAGACGACCTCGCCGTCACCCTTCGCGTGGGGCTCGCGTTCCGCGACACTCCCGGCGGCGCGGATCGCAAGCCGCTGCAGGGCACGCCCGATCAGATCGTCGCCGACATCCGGCGCTACCAGGACCTCGGCGTCGGCTCTTTCCTCCTCGAAGCGCGCTATCGCGACCTCGACGACATGGTGGCGATCTTCGAGCGCGTTCGCCCGCGAGATCCGCCCCGCCGTCGACACCGCTCCCCGGAGGCCCTAGCATGCCGACCACCGAAGCCACCATCGAGCGGGATTCCACCGAGCTGCTCCGCACGCTCATCCGCAATGCCTGCGTGAACACCGGCGAGGAGGCCTCGGGCGGAGAGTCGCGGAGCTGTGACGCGCTGGAGGCCTTCTTCGCGGGGTCGGGTCTGTCCTGCGAGCGCTACACGTCGTCTCCGGGGCGCATGAGCCTCATCACCCGCATCCCGGGCCACGATCCAAAGGCGCCGACCCTCCTCCTCATGGGCCACACCGACGTGGTGCCGGTGAGCCCGTCGGGCTGGCAGCGCGATCCCTTCGCCGCCGAGCTGGTGGACGGCGTGGTCTGGGGGCGGGGCGCCATCGACATGCTCAACCTCACCTCGACCATGGCGGTGGCCACGCGCCGGCTCCGCACCAGCGGGTGGAAGCCGCGCGGGACGCTCATCTATCTCGCGGTGGCCGACGAGGAAGCGGGAGGCGTCTACGGCGCCGAGCACCTGGTCGAGCACGAGTTCGACGCGGTGAAGTGCGACTACGTGGTCACCGAGAGCGGCGGGGTGCCCATCCCCACGCCCTCCGGCCCCAAGCTGCGCGTGTCGGTGGGCGAGAAGGGCGGCAACTGGCGCCGCCTGGTCGTTCACGGCACCCCGGGCCATGGCTCGCGGCCGTTCCGCACCGACAATGCGCTGGTCACCGCCGCCATCATCATCCAGCGTATCGCCGACTACCGGCCCACCGCGCGCATCCTGGACGCGTGGCGGAACTACATCACCGCGCTGGAGCTGGACCCCGATCTCACCGCCGCCCTCGTCGATCCCGATCGGGTCTGGAAGGCCGCGCGCGACATGGACAATGCCACCCTCGCCCGCGAGGCGCATGCCTGCACCCATACCACCTTCTCGCCCAACGTCGTGCGCGGGGGCAACAAGGTGAACGTGATTCCGGATCGGGTCGAGATCCAGGTGGACATCCGCGCGCTGCCCGGCATCACCTCGGAGGAAGTGGAGGCCATGCTCACGGAGGCCATGGGCGACCTGGCCGACCGCGTGACCATCGACACCCCGCCCAATCGCCGGCGCGGCGGGTCGCTGTCCGCCCTCGACACGCCCATCCTGCGGGCCATGTCGCGCGTGGCCGGCACGCTCATGCCCGGCAGCACGGTAGTGCCGGCCATGACCACCGGCGGCACCGATGCGCGCTTCTTCCGCTGGAAGGGCATCCCCGCCTACGGCTTCGGCCTGCACTCCACCCGCATCCCCTACACCGAGTACCCGGTCATGTTCCACGGCCACAACGAGCGCGTGGACACCGAGAGCCTGCGCCTGTCCGCCATGATGTGGGAAGAGCTCTGTCGCGACTTCCTGGGGTAGGCTCGAGAGGCGTGTCATGCTCTAGCGGTAGATCCGGGGCGTTCTCCGGCTCGGCAGCCTCTTCATGAACGGAGATCGCTTCGTGGGAGAATCAGAACCCCTTCGAACGAGGATGACGATGAGCGGCTCGGCGACGCGGAGACTGGGCGTGATGGTGCTGGCGACGGCGATGCTGGCGGCCCCTGGGCGGGCCGAAGCTGCCGAGATCCGGGTGCTGAGCGCGGGCGCGGTCCGGGCGATCGTGACCGACCTGGCGCAGGCATTCGAGAAGGAGACCGGCCACAAGGTGTCGCTGGCCTTCGGGACCGTCGGGGTCACTCGCCAGCGGCTCGCCGCCGAGCCCGCCGACGTCGTCATCATGAGCGACGTCGCCATCGACGAGTCGATCAAGCAAGCGGGCATCGTCTCCGGCACGCGCACCGACATCGCCCGCACCGGCATGGGCGTGGGCGTGCGTGACGGCGCGCCCACGCCCGACATCTCGACCGCGGAGGCCTTCAAGCGGTCGCTGCTGGCGGCGAAGTCCCTCACCTACGTCGACCCCGCTCAGGGTGCGACCAGCGGCATTCACTTCGCCGCCGTCCTCCAGACCTTCGGCATTGCCGACGCGATGAAGTCCAAGACCACCTTGGTGCCCGGCGGCTACCCGGCCGAGCTGGTGGCCAAGGGCGAGGTCGAGATGGTGGTGCACCAGATCAGCGAGATCGTGCCGGTGAAGGGTGTGACCCTGGTGGGACCCCTGCCCAAGGACGTGCAGAAGGTGACGGTCTACTCCGCGGGTATCGCCTCCAAGGCCGCCGCGCCCGACGTGGCGCGCGCATTCGTCGCGTACCTCACGGCTCCGTCGGTGAAGCCGAAGTTCGCCGCCGCCGGACTCGACTACAAGGAGTGACACCACCACCCGAGGGCAGAGTCGTCGCCGCCGCTCCGATCGGAAGAGGGAGGTTCCCCATGCGCCTGTCCCGAACGCCCGCCGCCGCCCTCGTGGCCGCGCTCACCGCCCTGGCCATCGGGGGCTGCGCCGCCAAGCGAGAGACCGTCGATGCCTGCCTCGCCGTCGCGCAGCGCGGGCTCAGCCCGGTGGCCGAGGAGCGCGCCGTGCGCTTCCTGGGAAAGGTCCAGGAAGACACCGCGCGCTGCCGCGGCGGCGATCGGGCGGTGGCGTGGCGCGGCGTGCCCTGGCTCGACTGGCAGAGCTACTGGGCGACGGGGGACGCGGGCAGCCGCTCGCCCGGATCGGGGACCACCCACCTCAGCGCGGACGGCCGGGGCATCGACGGCGCGCTCCTCGATCTCGAGTACCAGCGCATCGAGCTGATCAAGTTCAACCTGTTCGACAGCGGCGGCACCTACGGGGACTATGTGCGCGGGCGCGACGGCGTGACCGGGCGAGCCCTGAAGGTCTGGCCCGAGCTGCGGCTGCCGAAGGACCACGCGCTCTACGACGCGGTGGGCGGAGACCAGGCGCAGCTCTGCCGCGGCGAGCAGATCCGTTTCCGCCATCTCACCGGTCTCTGCAACGACATCAAGAACCCGCTGATGGGCTCCTCGCGCGCAGCCCTTCGCGCGCAACGTGCAGTTCGAGGCGACGTTCCCCGATCTCGGCAAGGACGTCCTCGCGCGCAACCGCCACGGCGACCGGCTCGGCCTCCTCACGCCGGACCCGCAAGTGATCAGCCGCACGCTGTTCACGCGGGCCCAGTCGCAGCCGGAGCGCTGCCACGACGGCCACGGCCTGCCGGGAGCCTCGGCGGATGCCCAGTGCGACTACAAGAAGGCGCCGTTCTTCAACGTGCTCGCCGCCTTCTGGATCCAGTTCATGACGCACGACTGGTTCTCGCACCTGGAGGAGGGACGGAACGGGCCGGGGATGATGGCGCTCGGCTGCCCGACGGCGACGCAGGGCTGCCGTCCGGGCGACCGCATGGACCCCGCGCTCGTTGCCGAGAGCGGCGACCCGGCGCGGTTCAGCCACGGCGGCAAGGAGTACCTCGCGCGCCCCTACCGGACCACGCGCAACAACGTGACGGCGTGGTGGGACGCCTCGCAGATCTACGGCCACGACGAGACCTCGCGCCGCCGTGTGAAGCGCGCCCCGGCGATGCCGCGAAGCTCCTGCTGGTTTCCGGCGGACCGCGCGCGCGGCGCGGGCGAGCGGCAGGGCTACCTGCCGCTGCTCGAGCCGTCCGATCCCATGCTGCCGCAGTGGGCCGGCCAGGAGGCGACCGGCTTCCCGGACAACTGGACGATCGGGATGAGCTTCTACCACACGGTGTTTGCCCGCGAGCACAACCTCTTCGTCGACGCCTTCCGCGCGCAGGCGGCCGCGACGCCCGACGCCGACTCCGGACTGCGCCACCCCGACCGGCCCGGGCAGGCCATCCGCTATCGGCAAGTCACCGCCGACGAGGTCTTCGAGGTGGCGCGGCTCGTGGTCTCGGCGGAGATCGCCAAGATCCACACCACCGAGTGGACGCCGCAGCTTCTTTATGACGAGCCGCTCTATCTCGGCATGAACGCGAACTGGCACGGGCTATTCCGTGGCCGCGAGCACGTCGAGCGGGCGCTCGAGCGCATCACAACCCGCCTGGGGACCTCCACCGACGACAAGGCCGCCACCCAGTGGTACTCGGTGTTCGCCTCCGGACCCGGGATCTTCGGCCTGGGCAGCACCAGGACGTCCGACGGCGCGCCCTGGAGCCTGGCCAACCCGGACCACGTCAACGGCGGGGTCAACCACTTCGGGTCCCCGTTCAATTTCCCGGAGGAGTTCGTCACCGTCTACCGCCTGCATCCCATGGTCCCCGACCTGCTCGAGTACCGCCAGTGGGACGCCGATCCCAACCTGGTGCGGGCAAAGTCGCCGTGGTGGAGACGTTCCGCGGGCGCGCCACGCCAGGCGATGCGCGAGCGCGGGCTGGCGAGCTGGGCGCTGTCCATGGGCCGGCAGCGGCTGGGCGCGCTCACGCTGCAGAACCACCCGCAGTTCCTCCAGAACCTCGAGCTGCCGCGGCTCCAGAGCGAGACCGGCAAAATCGACGTCGCCGCGCTGGACCTGATCCGGGACCGCGAGCGCGGCGTACCGCGCTTCAACGAGTTCCGCCGGCAGTACGGCCTGCGCCAGCTCACCCGCTTCGACGACTTCGTCGACACGCGGCTGGCCAGAGGGCTCGCCCGGGCGCATAGAGCAAGAGCGCCTGGTGGGCCTCCTGCGCGCAAGTCTACGGGCAGCACCGGTGCGACGCGTCCAAGGTCATCACCGACGCGCAGGTGAACGCCGACGGCAGCCGGATCACGGACTGCCTCGGCCATCCCGACGGCTCGCTCGTCGACAACATCGAGGACGTCGACACCGTGGTCGGCTGGCTGGCCGAGTTCCCACGGCCCCACGGGTTCGCCATCTCCGAGACGCAGTTCCAGGTGTTCATCCTGAACGCCTCGCGCCGGCTGTTCAGTGACCGCTTCTTCACCTCCAGCTTCCGGCCGGAGTTCTACACCCACCTCGGCGTGCAGTGGGTCAATCAAGAACGGGCCCGGACGCCCGCATGGAGAAGGGCCAGCCCAACGGTCACGAGGTGGAGGTCTCGCCCCTGAAGCGCGTGCTGCTCCGGGCCATCCCGAGCTGGCGCCGGAGCTGGACGGCGTGGTCAATGCGTTCGACCCCTGGGCCCGGGACCGCGGCGAGTACTACTCGCTCGAGTGGAAGCCGCGCCGCGGCGCCGAGTCGGACGCCGCCTTCAAGGAAGCGCGATAGGGGCCCGCCCATGTGGACGGTGCGCAAGGCGGTCTGGAACAAGCTCGCGATCCTGAAGTTCGGGGCGAACAAGCCGGTCCGCATCCCGGTGCCACGGGACGACAGCCGGACACTCAAGGCCGTGAGCCTCGCCAGCCAGTTCCCGCGGATCCCGGTGCCGAACGTCCTGATCGGTGACCATGTCCCCGCCGATGAGGCGTCGGGGATCAAGTCCGGCTTCTTCGACCTGCAGGTGGGTCTCTATGGCGGGCTCTCGCCCATGGAGCCGGGACTGCCCGCCATCGACGCGGATCCGCAAAAGGCCCTCGACGAGGCCTACACCAGCGCCCACCGCAAATGCTTTCCCGCTCCCGTGCTGCCGCCCGAGTATCAGCGGCCGGTGGACCTGGGAACGCTGGCGGTCGCGGGACCACGCCTGCTACGTGGAGCGGGCGCCGGAGGGCGGCTTCCAGTGGGACCTGCGCCGGCTCGCGCGCCACGAGCATCATGACGGCCTGCGCTCCCTGGGCGTGCGGGTGCTATTCCGCGTGAACGCGGCCGCCCGCCGCCTGGAGGCGGCACGGATCGAGAGCGAGCTCGGGACGAGGCGTGCCCGGAGACGCGAACTGGGAGTTGGCGACGAAGCTCGCCTGTGCGCGGCGACCAGTGACCTCTCCATGGTGCGGCACTTCAACGGGGTGCACCTCGCCGCGGGCGGACTTCTCGCCATCGCAACCCGCAGCTGCCTGCCGGCGGCCCACCCGCTGCGGCGCCTGCTGTGGCCACACATGTTCGGGACCCAGTTCAGCAACGAGCTTGTGACCAAGGGCCAGATGTCCCCGGGGGGCGAGTTCGATTCGATCTTCAGCTTCACCCACCGCGGGATGTGCGCGCTCTTCGCGGAGACCTGGTCGGCCTACGACATCACCGTGCTCGACCCGCACCGCGACGCGGAGCGCCGGGGCATCGCGAGGCCGGCTTCGACACGCCCGCCCTGGCGAACCGCGCCGCGCACTTCGACGTCATGCGCGCGCACGCGCGCCGCTACCTGGCGCTCTACTACGCGTCCGACGCGGCGCTGCGCGACGATCGCGCGGTGGCGGCCTGGATGGAGGCCCTCGACCGTACCGTGCCCGGCGGGACCCACGCGCTGACCGGCGACGCGCTCACCGTGGCCTCCCTGGCGCGGCTGGTCGCCGCCTTCATCTACATGGGGACCGTGGAGCACGAGCTCTTGGGCACGGGCCTCTGGAACTATCAGATGTGGACCCACGTCCAGCCGGTGCGGGTGTACCGGAGCGGCCAGCGCGAGCCCCTCGACGTCTACCAGCGGCTGGTCAATGCCAACTTCAACCTGAACGTCCATCGGGCGCCGCTGCTCCAGGACTTCGGCTATCTTGCGCTGGACGCCGCCGGAGCGGAGGCGTTCGCCCAGTTCAAGCGGGAGCTGGATGATCTGCAGCGGCGGATCGAGGCAGAGCCGCCGGCCCTCTGGAAGGTGTCGCCGGCCATCCTCGAGGCCAATATCAACGCCTGAACGGCCCGCGGCCGCCGCCTTGACCCGGGATTGCTTTGGGCAGAAGCTCGGGAGCCATCCGAGCATGAGCACCATCGTTCCCGATCTCGTGGCGTCCGGCGCCCATCTGGTCGGCAGCGTGCCGCTGGCCAGCTCGGAGGCGGTGTTCCGCGCCGTCGCCGACGAGATCGGCGGATCGCCTCCGGCGCATCCCCGACGGCGAGACCGGCCCGCGGTCCGACTGGATCGTGTGGCAGCTGCCCGTCTTCACCACTCAGCGCCAGCTCGAGGTGGTGCCGCCCGGCGCCGACAGCTGGCGGCCGCTGCCCCGCGTCCGCCTCGCCGACGGAGCGCGCGCAGAGAGCGTGACCTTCGGGGCGCTCGGGTACGCGGACGCGGCGCTGTCCTCGTATCGAGCCTTCGCGCGCCTCAAGCGCGACGGCGTGGTGCCGGTGGCCTGTCGCTTCCAGGTTTGCCTACCCACCCCGCCTCGCCCCCATCAGCGCCTTCGTGGTGCCCGAGCACCAGAAGCTCCTCGAGCCCGTCTACGAGGAGCAAGTGCTCGGCGAGCTGCGCATCATCCTCCAGGAACTGCCCCACGATCAGCTCGCCATCCAGTGGGATACCAATTTCGAGCTCGGGATGCTGGAGGGCGTGTTCCCGGTCTGGTTCTGACGACGTCAAGGGCGGCATCCTGGAGCGCCTGCTCCGGATCTCCCGCCACGTGCCCGCGGACGTCCAGCTCGGCTATCACCTCTGCTACGGCGATGTCCAGCACCGCCACTTCAAGGAGCCGGCCGACGCGGGCAGGCTGGTCGAGGTCGCCAATGCGCTGGCGGCCAGCCTGGGCCGCCCGCTCAACTGGATCCACCTGCCCGTCCCGCGCGAGCGCCTCGACGAGGCCTACTATGCGCCGCTGCGGATCTTCGCCTCGCGCCGAGTCCGAGCTCTACCTGGGCCTGCTGCACCACACGGACGGCGTCGAGGGAACGCGGCGGCGCATCGAGGTGGCCCAGCGCTTCGTGTCCGGGTTCGGGGTCGCCACCGAGTGCGGCTGGGGCCGGCGGCCGGCGCGCCACCATTCCCGATCTCCTGCGCATCCACGCCGCCGTCAGCGCCCCGTCCAGCAGGCGCGCGGACCGCGGAGACGCGTTTCAGTGGCCCTCCGGCTTCGCGCGCATTCCCGAGCAGGACTGGGTCCAGCAGCCCATGGACACCTTCGGTCTCCGGTACGACACCGTCGAGAACCACGGCTGGTACCGTAACCTCGATCCGACCGTCGAGGACCTGGCGCGCCACCTCGAAGATGGCCAGCTCCTCATCGACTACTCCGGCGGGACAGGCATCCTCCTCGACCGGCTCAATCTGAGAATCTTCGACCGCCACGTCGGGACCCTGATCGTCGACAGCTCCCCAAGTTCCTCCGCGTCGCCCTCGACAAGTTCGGCGGCGAGGAGCGCATCGGCTTCCGGCTCCTGCGCTGGCTCAAGGAGGCGCGGCGGCTCGAGCTGCTCGAGGAGGTGATGGGGCCGGAGCTGCTGGCACCGCAAGGCGGACGTCACCCGCCTCCACCAACGCCATCCATCTCTACCGCGACCTCGCGGACACCCTCGGGTCCTGGGCCCGCGTGCTGCGACCGGGCGGGCGCGCCTTCGTGCAGTCGGGCAATATCCGCAACCCCCAGGCCGGGCCCAGTGAATGGCTCCTGGACGAGACGGTCTGGGCCATCCACGAGGTCGCGACGGGCCTGGTCCGCAACGACGCGCGCTATGCCGCCTACCGGGCCCTGCTCGACGACGAGCCCCGCCTCCAGGCGCATCTCGCCCACCGGGATCAGGTCTTCCTGCCGGTGCGCCCGCTGGACTTCTATCTGCGCGGCCTCGAAGGAGGCCGGCTTCACGGTCGAGGACGTCAGGGCGCGCCCCATCGACGCCCGGGTCGCCGACTGGTTCGAGTTCCTCAGCGCCTATCACGAGGCGGTGCTGGGCTGGGTGGGCGGCTCCGCCAAGATGGACGGCAAGGCGGCCGGCCCCGAGGCCGTCGCCGACCGGCTGGCCCCTCATCCGCCACGCCATGGACACGCTGTTCGGGGGCCGGGACGCGTTCCGCTGCTGCTGGACGTACATCAACTGCGTGCGTCCGTGAGAAAAGGGCGCGATATGAGGCTCCGGCGACCATCCGCCAGCGCGCCTCAATCCGACATCAAGAAGATGAGGGGACGCACGTCCTCTTCGGCAGTCCAGTCCCAGTAGCGCAGCAGAATCGTGTAGACCATCAGGCCGGTCTCGCCCTCGCCGAACATCAGGTAGCGCATGGCCTGGGCCATCAGGCCGCGCCGGGTGAGGCCGATGAAGATCGAGATGGGATCGATGGCCTCGCTCACGATAGGCGATCGTATTGGCGATGGCGACGGCCCCGAACACCTCCGCCGCGTAGTCCTCGCCCTCCTTCCGGATTCGAATCTCGAGCGGGGCGGAGAACTCGCTGCGATTGTCGAGCAGGTTCACGTGGAGGAACAGGAACGGCCCGCGCACGTTGTAGTGCCGCACGATCAGGGCCCGCTTCCGGCGCCGCTCTTCGGCCGACGCGCTGGGGATGGGCACCAGGTGCACCTTCTTGCCCCGCACCTCCGGCCCGAGACGCCAGCTCTCGGCGTCGTCGAAGTAGCCGTGCGGAATGCGAAACTCCACCGAGCGAATCGAGCGGCTGACGGCGCACGCCAGCATCAGCAGCACCGTGAAGATCGTCCCGATGATCAGGCCGTCTGGGCGCTCGAGGCAGTTATCCACCAGGGTGTAGGCGAAGACCACGCAGACGATGCCCGTGTAGGTAGCCAGCACCCAGCGGCGCTCGCGCCACAGGGCGAGGGTGGCCGCGAAGGCGGCGGACAGGATCAGCACCAGAACCCCGGTGGCGTAGGCGCCGCTCTGCGCCTCCACGGAGGCGCCGGAAGACCAGCGTGATGACGACGTCGATGGCGAACAGCAGCAGCACGAGAGGGCGGGAGAGCGCGGCCCACCGCGGCGCCATCCCGAACCGCGGAAGGTAGCGAGGGATCAGGTGGAGGAGCGCCGGCCATCGCCGAGGCGCCGGCGAGACCCAGGATGAGGATCGTCGACACGTCGTAAACAGTGCCGAAGCCGGAGCCGAGGTAGCGGTGCGCCAGGAAGGCGATGGCGCGGCCGCTCGCCTTGCCCCCTTCCGCGTAGTCCGCCGGCGCGATTAGGAGCGTGGTGACGACGCTCGAGAGGATCAGCATGCCGCTCATGATGACGGCCGCGGTCAGCAAGAGCTTCCGCGTATTGGCCACGCGCCCCATCGGCACATCACCCGTCCGCGGGCTCGTGGCCCCGATCCGTCTGCCCGCCGTCGATCAGCGGCATGACCGAGACGCCCGTCTCGAAGCCGCTCAGGCCGAGGGCGAGCTTCGGGAACACCAGCACCGCGCCTCCGATCAGCAGGGGACATTGCCCTTCATCGCGAGCGCGGCGCGCCAGTCGGCGAGCAGCGCCAGGGTTCGCGATGATCTCCATCGCGCCGCGGCCGAGGACGACGAGGTTGAGGAGCAGATAGGGCACCGCGGCGACGGCGGCCAGGCCGATGGCCTCGTGGAACCCCTTCAGGAACACCGCCGCGAGCACGGTGAGGATCACGAGGGTGACGAGGATCTCGTGCCCGTCGAGCACCGGATGGAGGAACGGGATTCTCGATGGCGTGCTTGGCGGCGTCGGCGGCCGACAGCGTCATCGTGATGACGAAGTCGGTGGCCGCGAAGCCCAGCAGGACGAGGACGAGCCCCTTGCCCTTCCAGCCGCTGAGGAGGTTCTCCAGCATGGCGATGGAGCCCTGCCCGGCATAGCTGCGCTTCGCCACCTGCGCGTAGACGGGGAGGGCGCCGAACAAGCGTGACGAGGACGAGGATCACCGTCGCGATCGGCGCCACCGCGCCCGCCGCGAGCAGCGCGATGCCGGGCTGGTAGCCGAGGGTCGAGAAGTAGTCGACGCCGGTCAGCCAGATGACCTTCCACCAGGGATACGTGGCGACCGCCCGCGCCGGCGTGGTCGTCCACCGGACTCGCCGCCCGCAGCCACCGCCCCACGGCGGACCGGTACTCGAACGAGGGCTGAGCCAGCTGCTCGCGAAAGGGATGCGCCGGCTCTCTCGGCCTCCGGCGGCGCTGCCGAGGCCGCGAGCCGCTCAGCGGGCGTGAGCGGCTGGTCAGGCATCTGGGTGCCGGCGAGGCGCGCTCGGCGAGGCGTCCGGGGGCGATCCCGCATCGCCATACGATATCAGTTACGTCGAGCCCAATTGCGCTGCTTGTAGCTCTATGCGCGCATCTCACTCCGCGTCGTGGAAGATGACGCCGAGGGTGTAGCGCTCGCCCGACCGCACCTCGCTCACGCCGTGGCGGGAGCTGGGCGCGATACCAGCCGCGGGCGCCGTGGGCGGGGCGGTGGCGCGTGGCGAAGAGCACGGCCTCCCTGGCGCAGGCGGCACCACGTGGCCGGCCGACTGGGCGCGGGGGCGCTGCTCCACCAGGAGGAACTCGCCGCCGGTAGAAATCTGCCGCCGGGATCGCTCAGGAGCACGGTGGCCTGAAGCGGAAACGCCACCGCGCCGTAGAGATCCTGGTGCAGGCAGTTGTAGCCGCCGGCGGTGTAGTGCAGGAGAAGCGGCGTGGGCTTGGTCTGGCCGTGGCGGGCGCAGAGCCGGGCGAGACCCGTGAGGGTGGCGGGTAGCGCTCGCTCGCGCCGAGCCGCTCCATCCAGCGGTTGGCGATGGGCGCCAGCCGCGGGTAGAGGTTCTCGCGCAGCGCCGCCACCGCTCCGGCAGCGGTGCGCCGAAATACTTTGTACTCGCCGACGCCGAAGCGATACCGCGCCATGTCCACGCGGCTCCGGAACCGGCGCTCGTCCGAGTACATCGCGGCAAGGCCGGCACACTCCGCCGCGTCGAGGAGGGGTCCGGTGGTCGCGAAGCCGCGCGCGTCCAGCTCCGCCTCGAGGGTCTCCCAGGGCAGCCCGGCGACGCGCGCGGCGAGATCGCTCATGCCGCCCGCGCGGGCCGGCACACGCGGCACGGCCGGTAGCCCACCGAGCGCGCGTCCTCCACCGAGGCGAAGACCACGCGATTGGCAGGCTTGGCCCGCCGCAGCTGCGGGCATCCCACGCGGCAGATGATATGCGTGCTCGTGCAACCCTCGAGCACCGGCGTCACCCGCTCGAGCCGGAGGAGGTGCTGCTTCACGGATGTCCCGAAGATGTAGCCGCCGACTCCGCCATCGCTCTTCAACACGCGGTGGCAGGGCACGATGAGCGGCACCGGATTCTTTCCCAGCGCGGTGCCCACCGCCCGCACGGCGCGCGGGTGGCCGATGCGCTTCGCCACCCACGCATAGGGGCGGGCCTGGCCGAAGGGGATGGCGCCCGCGGCGCGCAGCACCTTGGCCTGGAAATCGGGAACGGACGACAGGTCCAGGGGGACCGAGAAGAAGGCGCGCTGCCCCCAGCAGGTACTCGTGCAGCTCCTCGCGGGCGCGATCCACGAGGTCGCGCCCTGCCGCGGTCTCCACCCGCGCCTGGCGACCCGGGCGGATCAGGCTGATCCCCCGCGGCGTCGCCGCGATGGCCAGCCGCTCCACCAGGTCCTCCACCTCGCGTCCGGCCTTGGCGGCTTCCTTGAGGACCCGCTGAGCCAGGTCCGCGGTGGGCAAGCCCGGCTGGAAGTAGTCGATGAGCAGACGGTCGAGATCGGTCTTCATGCGTGGTCTCCCCGGCCAGTGCGCCGCGTAGGATGGCCTTGCCGCGCGCGAGCTGGCTCTTCACGGTATTGATCGAAATGCCGCGGATCCGCGCGAGCTCGGCATTGCCGAGCCCGTTCACGTAGTGGAGCGCGAGAAGCACGCGCGCCTCGCGGGGCACGCGCGCGAGCGCCCGGGCCATGTCGATGCGCCGGCCGGCGTCGCCGGGGGGCGTCGAAGAGGGTCGGGGCTCCGCGGGCGGGGCGGATGCATAGACGTGGCGCACCGTGCGGCGGCGCAGCTCGTCCACGCAGATATTGGTGAGGATGCGGTAAAGCCAGGTCGAGACGGCCCAGCGCGGCTCGTAGCCCGCCGCGCCCTGATAGCACCGGAGCAGCGCGCGCTGGACCGCGTCCTCCGCGTCCGCGCGCGACCCCAGCAGCCGCCGAGCCACCGCGAGGAGCTTGGGCCCGTACCCCTCCACCAGCTCGGTGAAGGCCGCCTCGTCCCCCTCGCCACCCGCCGCATCAGCCCCCGGTCTCGGTCCATGTCGGGGAGGTATACGCGCGGGGTGGGCGGAAGGGGTGGAACTAGATCTTCGACCCGGACTTGTTCCAGTCGTCCAGGAACTTCTTGAGCCCGATGTCCGTGAGGGGGTGCTTCATCATCATCTCGAGCACGCTGAAGGGCATGGTGGCCACGTGTGCCCCCGCCTTGGCGGCGTCGATCACGTGGATGGGGTTGCGGATGGAGGCCGCCAGCACCTGGGTCTTGAAGCCGTAGTTCGCGTAGATCTGGCAGATGTCGCGGATGAGGTCCATGCCGACCGCGCCGATGTCGTCGAGGCGGCCCAGGAACGGGCTGATATAAACCGCGCCCGCCTTGGCCGAGAGCAGCGCCTGCGTCGCCGAGAAGCAGAGGGTCTGGTTGACGCGGATGCCCTGCCCGCTCAAATGCTTCACCGCCTTGAGCCCGTCCTTGGTCAGCGGGCACTTGACGACGACGTTGGGCGCCACCTGGGCCAGCTCCTTTCCCTCCTTCACCATGCCGTCGAAGTCAGTGGCCACCACCTCCAGGCTCACGTCACCCGGCACGATGGAGCAGATCTCTTCCACCAGCGGCCGGAAGGGCCGCTTCTCCTTGGCGATGAGAGAGGGGTTGGTGGTGCAGCCGTCGACCAGGCCCATGGCCACGCCTTCCTTCAGCTCGTTCACGTTGGCGGAATCGAGGAAGATCTTCATGCTGCCTCCTGCGCGGCGACCCGCGAGGGCGTCACGCGCGCTCGATACGAATGGGAGTACCCGCGGACACCTTCTTGAAGATGGTCGGATCGCCGGTCACCCGGCCGAACACGTTCACCGGGCTCGCCGGGCGGATCTCCGCGCCCCGGCTGGCCGGCGTGGGGCCGAAGAAGATGCAGAATGCCGAGCCGGGCGGCCAGTAGGCGAGATCGCCCATCTCGACGGTCTCGCAGGGATTCTCCGCCTTGGCCTTCACCGGAATGCCGAAGTAGATCTCGTCGCCCCACGTGTCGCCGGGCACCGATAGCGGCAGCGCGTCCCACACCGCCTGCGCCGTGTTCGACTGGTCGAGCACGGCCTCGGCCTTGATGGCTCCCGCCGTAATCCTGATCCGCCGCTCCGCCATGTCCGGCGTCAGTGTACCATCGGGATTACTGGCCGGATCCGCGTTTGACTACCGCGGCGACTTCCGCGACGCGCTTGCCCAGGTCGCGAGCCTCGGTCAACTCCTTCTCGTCGATCCCCGGCGAGTCAGGTCCCGTGGTCGCGCTGGCGCCGAATCCTCCTCCACCGCTGACGACGATCATCTGGTTGAGCAGCATAGCCCCGAGGATGGTAACCATGGTGACTTCCTTGCCATTCGAGGATGACCCACCCGTCGCAAACGCGCCTCCCACCTTGTTGCGCATCTTGCGGTCCCGAATCTGGAACCCGAACTTGAGATTCCAGTTGTCAAAGAACGTCTTGACCTCCCCCGACATGTTGCCGAAATACACGGGCGACCCGACGATGACCGCATCGGAGGACAGGAGGTCGTCGCCGCTCACTTCACCGACCCGCTTTAGAAGGACGCTCGTGCCTGAAACGGCCCTGGCCCCTCCGCCACCCCTGGGCCATCTTCTCGGTATTGCCGGTAGCGGAGTGATAGGTGACTAGTACCTTGGTCGGCTGGGGATCTGCTGCGCCACCGGGGCTGGCATAGAGCGCAAGAATCAGCGTCGCGAATAAACCGCCAGCTTTTTTCAGATAGCCTCGCCTGTTCATCACTTCCTCCCTCTGTCGACGGTGGACCACGGTTCACACCAGCCGCCGCGCCGCTTCCGGTAGGCGGTGAGGCGGCCGTTGAGGCCGGCGCGATCGGGCACCGCGAAGGCACCCGGTCCCTCGACGGACGCGGCGCCCGCGCAGGCCGCCACCGCCGCGGCCTCCCAGGGATCGCCGTTCCGGTCGTACTCGATCAGGAGCACGGTGGCGAAGACGTCCCCCGCCCCGGTCTCGTCCACCTCGTGGGCCTGGTCAGGTGCCACGTGATAGGGCTCGCCGTTGACGAAGAGCTCGGCGCCGCGGCGTCCGGCGGTCAGCGCCCCCAGGGGCACGCGCTGCAGCCACTCCACCGCGTCCTCGCGAAACCCGGCCACGTCATCCTCGCTGGCCACCATGAGCTGAGCCCAGGCCAGCACCCCGGCGAGCGTCTTCCCAGAGCTGCGGAACGATCAGGCCGCCCTTCTCGCGCCGGCCGCATCCAGCCCTGAGGGAGGACACCGAGGGAAGCGGCGCCCAGGGATTCCGCGAGGCCCGGATCCACCTCGTTGATCACGGGGCAGAGCATCGCCAGCGGCGCCGCATCCCAGCCCGGCGGGAGATCGTCGATCTCGAGGTCATCGGCGCGAGCGGTAGAGCGTGAGCGTGCGCCCCCGCCCCGACTCCGTCAGGCGAAACACCGTGGTCTGGGAGGCGGGCACGCGCGCCAGCGCGATACCGTCGGGCAAGCCATCAGCCGGGAAATCCTCGCCGAAGGAGGTGAGGAGGCCCACGCGCAAGCCCAGCCGGTGGGCGGTCAGCGCAGCGTAGTAGGCGGCGCCCTCGGGCGCGTCCCGCTCGCGGTGACGTCGAGGGTGGCATGCCCCACCACGACCAGGTCGGGCGGGGCGCCGGTCACGCCGCTCAGAGCATGGTCAGGCCGCCGGACACGGAGAGCGTCTGTCCGGTCACGAAGCCCGACTCATCGGAAGCGAGAAAGACGACGGCCGGGGCGAGATCCTCGGCGGTGCCCAGGCGGCCGAAGGGAATCACCCGCTTGAGGCTCTCGGCCAGCTTGGGATTGCCGGCCGCCACCTCCTGGAAGAGCGGCGTGTCCGACGGCCCCGGGCACACGCAGTTCACGTTGATGCGGTGGCGCGCCGTCTCGCGGGCGATGGTCTTGGTGAAGGCGATGATGCCGCCCTTGGCCGCCGAGTAGACGGCCTCACCGGTGGAGCCCACGCGCCCCGGCGTCGGACGCGATGTTGACGATCTTGCCGTAGCCCTTGCGGGTCATCTCGTCCAGCACCGCGCGGGTGCAGACGATGGGGCCCTTGAGGTTGACGCGGAGGATGAGATCCCACTCCGCCTCGCTGGAATTCACGAAGGGGCCCACCCGATCCAGCCCCGCGTTGTTGACGAGGACGTCCACCGTCCCCCAGCGCGCGATGATCTCCGCCACCACCTGGTCGATGCGCGCCTTGTCGCTGATGTCGGCGCGCCAGGCGGCGGCCTGCCCGCCCTCCTTGACGATGGCGTCCACGGTGTCACGCGCGCCCGTCTCGTTGAGATCCACCACCGCCACCCGCGCGCCCGCGCGCGCCAGCGCCAGCGCGATGCCGCGGCCGAGCCCGCTGGCGCCGCCCGTCACGATCGCCACCTTGTCCGGAAGTCGCATGCTCACCCTCAGCTCATGTCTCTCAGGGTCACTTCAGAATGGCGGCCAGCTCACCCCGCACCCGCTCGCGGGCGGCCTGGGTGGCCTCGGCGCTATAGCCAATCGTCGCGCCCTTGGTCCGGCAGCCCAGCACCTCCGCCGGGTTCAGCGTGGCGCCGCCCATGCTGGCGAGCCGCCAGCGACACGCGGAGCCATTGTCCACGTTGGGCAGGCGAATGACCGCGCGCCCCACGCTGTCGAAGCTGTGTTGCGCCTCAGGATACACCGCGATCACCACGTCCTGGCCGCCCGCCCGCAGCGAGGCGGCTAAGCCGCTCGCAGTTGGCGGCCGGCGTCCAGTCGTCCGCGGCGCCGGATATGGATGCGCAGGGGCGCGGACAGCCGCGCCAGCTCCGGGTAGTCGACGTTGCAGGGCGGATAGAAGGGCCAGAAGCCGCGGAAGCTGGGGCGCCCGCGCGCGAGATAGGCCTGGCGCGCCCACTCGGTGGCTGCGCCCAGCGTGGTGCCGCCGCCATGCGAGAAGCCCATGAGGCCGATGCGCGTGCCGTCTACGCGCGGATGCCGCTGAATGGTCGCCAGCGCGTCATAGGCGTCGGGCACCCGCTGGGTGCCCACCAGGGTGCGCGACTGGTGCACACCTCGCGGAGGCCACGGCCGGTGAAGCTATCCACCACGAAGGCGCGCATAGCCCCCAGGAGACCAGGGCGTCCGCCCACCCACGCTCGGCCCGGCCCACGCCGGCGCAGCCGTGCATGAGTGACCATGGCGGGAAAAGGCCCGCGTCCGTCCGGGAGTGAGAGCTGGCCGCTGAGCCGCTGCGGGCCCGAGGCAAACTCGATGGCGCCGTCCCGATCGGGCAGCGGCGCCGACATGGCGGGCGCCGGCGGCGTCCCGGAGCCGGCCGCGCAGCCGGCCGCGAGCAGAACCCGCCGCCAGCAGCGCGGCGGAGCGACCTCTCACAGCCGCATCTGCTTGGCGATGATCTCCTTCATGATCTCGGAGGTCCCGCCGCCGATGGTCATGAGCCGGTAGTCGCGGAAGAAGCGCTCGATGGGGTACTCGCGCATGTAGCCATAGCCGCCGTGGAGCTGGACGCAGTCGTAGGCCACCCGCTGCGCCATGTCCGCGGTGAAGAGCTTCACCATGGAGATCTCGCGCACCGCGTCCTCCTGGTCCTGGTACTTGAGGCACGCGGCATAGGTGAGCCAGCGGCCGGCCTCGATGAGGGTGGCCAGCTCGGCCAGCTTGTGCCGCACCACCTGCTTCTCGGACAGCGGCCCGTCGAAGGCGTGGCGCCCCTGGACATAGGCGATGGTGTCCTCGAGGGCGCGCTGGCACCCGCCGTCGCGTGCAGCCCCGCCACCAGGCGCTCGCGCTGGAAGATGCGCATGACCTCGTAGAAGCCTCCGCCCTCCTGCCCCAGGAGGTTCTCGGCGGGCACCCGCATGTCCTCGAAGGCCAGCTCGGCGGTGTCGGAGGCGCGCATGCCCATCTTGTCGAGCTTGCGGCTCACCGTGAACCCGGGCGTGGGGCGCTCCACCAGGAACATGGAGATGCCGTGGTGGCGCTTGTCCGACTGGCTGGTTGGGAGACGCGCCGCCACGAAGTAGAGGTCCGCCATGGCGCCGTTGGTGATGAACATCTTGGAGCCGTTCAGCACGTAGTGGTCGCCGTCCCGCACCGCGCGGGTCTTGATGGCGGCCACGTCGGAGCCGCCCCCGGCTCGGTCACCGCGATGGCGCAGAGGTACCGGCCCTCGGCAGACGCCGGGGAGATACTTCTCCTTCAGCGCCTCGCTTCCCGTCCAGTACAGGTGCGGCGAGGCCATGTCGTTCTGCACGCCCACCGCCATGGCCAGCGAGCCCGAGCGCGAGCGCGCCATCTCCTCGTGCAGCACCGCGGAGGTGAGGAAGTCCGCGCCGGCCCCGCCGTACTTCTCGTCGTACTCCACGCCGAGAAAGCCCAGCTCGCCCATGCGCGGCCAGATGGACCGCGGGATCTGGCCCGCTTGCTCCCATTCCTCGACGTGGGGGCGACCTCCTTGTCCACGAAGGCCCGCACCGCCTGCCGGAACATGTCGTGCTGCTCGCTGAACACCTTCACGACGCGCTCTCTCCCACTTGGACTTGACCGCCTCCCGGTCCACCGCACCCTCGGCATTGCGCGGCAGCGCGTCGGTGAAGACCACCACGTGCGGCCGCTTGAAGCGGGCGATCTTCGATCCGACGAAGTCCGTCACCGCCTGGGCGGTATGGGTGCCTGCCGCGCGCACCTCCACCACCGCCTTGACCGCTTCGCCCCAGCGCGCGTCGGGAATGCCATGGACGCACACGCCGCTGACGCCGGCCATCTGCATGATCACCGTCTCCACCTCGGCGGGATAGACGTTCTCGCCGCCCGGCTTGATCAGCTCCTTCTCCGGGCTTCCGCTTCACGTAGTAGAGATAGCCGTCGGCGTCGACGCGTCCCACGTCTCCCGTGTGATGCCAGCCGTTCCGCAGCGTGTAGGCGGTGACGTCGGGCTGCGCGTAGTAGCCCTGGAAGACCAGCGGGCCCCGGACGGTGATCTCGCCGGGTGTCCCCACCGGCACCTCGCGGTCGTAGTCGTCGACGAGGCGCAGCTGGGCCGCCGGCACCGGCCTCCCCGCCGAGCCCGGCTTGTCGATCACGCGGACGATGGACACGAAGCCGCTGGTCTCCGACTGACCGAATCCGGTCCAGAAATGCGCGCCCGTCTTCTCGTGCAGTCGCTGGATGGTCGGGGGCGTCGAGACCCGAGACGTGCTTGAGGCTCGCCAGCCGGCTCCCCGCTTCTCCGCGGCATCGAGCACGGTGGCGAGCACGGGAGGAAGTCGGAGAGATGGGTGATCTGATGGCGATCGATGAGCCGCGCCGCCTCGTCCCCGTCGAAGCGCGTCATCACCACACTGGCGCCCCCGGCGTGGAGGACGGCCAGGGCCCAGCCCAGCGCGGTGATGTGGAAGAGCGGCAAGGCCACCAGATAGCGGTCCGACGGGCCGAGCCCGCTGGCGGCCAGGATGGTGAGGTTGGCCGCGATCACGTTGGCGTGGGTGAGCGCGGCCCCGCGCGGGATCAGATCCATCGCCGCGGTGGAGATCACCGCGAACACGTCGTCGTCGCCCACCGCCGGCGGCTCCGGCGCGGGGCCTTCCTGGTAGAGACCGGCCAGAGGCCGGAAACCGGGGGCGGCGGCCTCGCCGAGCAGATACCAGTGCGGGATGGCGGGCTTTGCGCGCGGCCAGCCAGCCGCCACCCCCAGGGTGGAAGGCGTCCACCACCATCATCGCCGGCGCGGCGCGCTCGAGCACGCGCTCGACCTCCTCGCCGGTGAGCCGCCAGTTGATGGGATAGGCGATGATGCCCTGCCGCGCGCAGGCGCCGTAGAGGTCGAGGTAGGCGAGGTCGTTCTGGGCGAGCACACAGATCCGGTCGCCCTTGCGAAGCCCCAGCGCGGCCAGCCCGCCGGCCAGGGCATCCACCCGTCGCCGGAGCTCTGCCGAAAGACACCCTCGGTCTCACCCTGATCACCGCGGGCGCCGCGCCATGGAGGGCGGCACCACGCACGAGGATGTCGTAGACGGTGAGGTCCCGCGCGGCCACCGGCTAGCTCAGCCAGCGCTTGCGGCGCTTGTAGTGCTTCACGTCGCGGTACGACTTGCGCGCGCCCACCTCGGTGAGGCCGAGGTAGAACTCCTTGATGTCGGGGTTCTCGCGGAGCGAGTCGCCGCGTGCCCTCGAGCACGATGCGGCCGTTCTCCATGACGTAGCCGTGGTCGGCGATGCGCGAGGGCCATGGTCGCGTTCTGCTCGACGAGCAGCACGGTGAGCTTCTGCCTCGCTGGTTGAGGCGCTGGACGATGGTCGAAGATCTCCTCGACCAGCATGGGCGCCAGCCCCAGCGAGGGCTCGTCGAGGAGCATCACCTCGGGGGCGGACATGAGGCGCCCGCCCGATCACCAGCATCTGCTGCTCGCCGCCCGACAGATACCCGGACTGGACCGTGCCGGCGCTCCTTGAGCCGGGGAAAGTACTGGTACACGCGCTCGATGCCGCGCGGCGACGCTTGGCCCGGTCCGGCTGGATGTGGGCGCCCGCCACGAGGTTCTCCTCGGTGCTGAGGTGCTCGAAGACGCGGCGGCCCTCGAAGACCTGCGTCACGCCGCGCTGGACCACCTCGTAGGGCGCGCAGCCGGTCGATGCGCTGCCCGTTGAGCTCGACCGAGCCTTTGGTCACCTCGCCCCGCTCGGTCCGCAGCACGCCGGAGACGGCCTTGAGGGTCGTGGTCTTCCCGGCGCCATTGGCGCCGAGCAGCGTGGTGATGCGCCCATCCTCGCAGGACCGATGCGACACCCCCTTGAGGACGAGGATGACGCTGTCGTAGATGACCTCGACGTTGTTGAGACTCAGCATACGCGATGTGGTCGCGGGAGGGCGCCGGCCCCCTCCGCGTCATCTCCGTTCCGGTGCCGCGCGGCTACTTCGAGCCCGCGGCCTTGATGTGCTTGGCCAACGACGTCCGGGATACGCCGAGTACCAGTCGGTCACCTTCTCGAACTTGCCGCCCTTCACCTGCCAGATCTGCACGAGCCCGCCGCCCTCGTGGTCGGTGCGGCGTGATCTTGAGCGGCGGCACCAGTCCGCCCAGGGTGAAGTTGGAGATCTTCTCGAAACCCGCCTTCACGTCGACGCCGGTGATCTTCCCGTCCGGCTTGGCCTTGAGCGCGTTGCGGATCGCCTCCACGTGGAGCGCCGCGATGAGAACGCCGCGGTTGTAGAAGACGGTGGACGCCATCTCCTTCGGTGCGGGCTTGCCCTGCTTCTTGTACATCTCGCGGATCTCGTTCAGCACCGGGTAGTCCTGTGCCCACGCCGGCGAACTGCATCGTGTAGTAGCCCTCGGCGACGGCGAAGCCGCCGGCCGCGTCGATGTTGGCCTCGGCCGAGCCCCACACGAACGACACGACCTTGCTGCAGCGGATAGCCCACGCGCTTGAACTCCTTGATCGACACCGCGGGCGCGCCGCCGAACAGATGGGCGATCACGAAGTCGCGCGCGGAAGCGCTGCGCGATGTCGAGCACCTGGGCGCCCATCTCGACGCCGGGAGGCGGCACCGCGAACGATCCTGAGCGTGGAAGCCCTCCATGGTCGCCAGGTCCTCGAGCACCTCGATCGGCTCGCGGCCGGCGGGATTGTCATAGAAGATGAACGCGATCTTCTTGCCCTTGAGGCTGCCGCCCAGCTGCTTCTTCGACGAAGTCCACCGACGGCCGTGCCCTGCGACCAGTAGGTGGCGGCGATGGGGAAGATGTAGGGGTACCGGATGCCGTCGGCGGCGGCGGCGCTGCCGAAGCCCGGCGAGGTGCCCGGGATGCGGTCCTCCGTCAGCTTCGCGGCGAGCGCATAGATCGTGCGGCGTGCCGTACACGGCCATGGTGACCGCGCCTTCCTTCTTGTGGCGCTCGTAGGACTCCACCGCGGGCGGCACCTTGTACTCGTGGTCGATCTCGAGGGCCTTGATCTTGTGGCCCTCCACGCCGCCCTTGGAGTTCACGAGGGCGATGTAGTCGTGGAAGCCGGGGCACAGGACGGTGCCCGACGATCTGGGTCGCTCCCGTGCGGTCGCACTGCACGCCGATGACGATCTCGTGCTTCGGCCTGGGCGCGGCCGGCGCCGCGAGCGACCAACCCGCCACGCCGATCAGGACCAGCGACGCACGATCAGCCGAACTGTCGCATGATGTTGTCTCCTTTCCTCGCGTACCTCAGTACGCGAATGGCCAGATGCGGAAGTAGTTCCGGATGTTCCGCCACAAGCGGTTCAGGCCCTCCGGCTCCACGACGAGGAAGAAGATGATGAGAGCGCCGAACATCATGAGGCGGAGGTTGGGGATGAGGTTCAGCACGGTCTGCGGCTCGAAGAACACGCCGCCGAAGGCCTCCATGCGCGAGACGGATGACGATGGGCAGCAGGGTGATGAAGATGGCGCCGAAGATCGAGCCCAGGATCGAACCCGAGCCCGCCGACGATGATCATGGCCGAGGTAGTCGATCGACACGCCGATCTGGAACTGCTCGTAGTTGGCGATGCCGAGGAAGTAGGTGTAGAGCACGCCGGTCACGCCGGCATAGAAGGACGAGATGGCGAAGGCCAGGAGCTTGTAGCGGAAGATGTCGATGCCGATGATCTCGGCGGCGATGTCCTGGTCGCGGATGGCGATGAAGGCGCGCCCCACCCGGCTGCGCACGAGGTTCAGGGTGCCGACGATGGCGATGCACCACGAAGACGAGCAGGAAGAAGTACATGCCGCCGCTGGCTGCGAGAGCACGATGCGTGCCCAGGCGCGGGCGCGGCACCTCGATGGAGGCCTGCACCCGCCGCTGATGAAGGTCACGTGGTTGATGATCCACTCGATGATGAGCTGGCCGGCGAGCGTCGCGATGGCCAGGTACGAGCCCCTTGATGCGCAGCGAGGGGATGCCCACCACCGCGCCCACCGCCGCCGCCATGAGCCCGCCCGCGAGAAGGTTCACCGGCCACGGCGAGTCGAGCCGCGTGGCCAGGTTCGGCGGCGGTGTAGGCGCCCACCGACATGAAGGCCCCGTGGCCGATCGAGACCTGCCCGGTGTAGCCCACCAGGATGTTGAGGCCGAGCGCGCCGATGACGGCGATCCAGACGAGGTTCGCCGATCCGACAGGTAGTACTCGTGCAGCGTCAGCGGGATCGGACGACGGAAGAACAGCACCGCGAGGGCCGCCACCGTCCACCGCGCGATGGGCAGCGGATACAGCGCCATGTCCGCTTCGTAACTCGTCTTGAGAACGCCGCACTCGCGATGAATCATCGCGCTAGATCCTCTCGATGATGCGTCTTGCCGAAGATGCCGTACGGGCGGATCATGAGGGCCAGGATCATCAGCACGTAGGGCGCGAAGTCCTTGGTGCCGCCGCCCACGTAGGGGTCGACGTAGCCGGCGGCGACGTTCTCGACGATGCCGACGATGAGCCCGCCGACGATGGCGCCGGGGATCGAGTCGAGGCCGCCGAGGATCACCACCGGGAAGACCTTGAACCCGACCAGCGCGAGGTTCACGTCCACCCCGAGCATGTTGCCCCAGATGATGCCGCCCAGCGCCGAGACGATGCCCGGTCATGGCCCAGGCCAGCCCGAAGTAGCGCTCGACGTTGATGCCCATGGCCATGCGCCACCTGCTGGTTGTCGGCCACCGCCCGCATCGCGATGCCCTTGCGGGACTTCAGGAAGAACCAGCCGAAGCCGCCGAGGAAGACCAGGCTCACCGCCGCGCCCAGGACCTGGATCGGCGGGATGAAGAGCGGGCCGATCGACGAACGGCTCGTCGCTGATGGGCAGAGCGCAGCGGTTCTTGCGTCCCCGCCCCGAAGAAGGTGCGGCCCCAGCCCGCGCAGGATCGGCGGCCAGGCCGATGGTGGCCATCACCACCGCGATCACCGGCCGGCCGATGAGCTTGCGCAGCACCACGCGCTCCAGGCGCGAAGCCGAAGGCGATCATCGCCGGCGAGCCCGACGGGTGACGGCGACCCAGAGCGGCGCTCCGCCGCGCGCATGGCTCAGCGCGACCACGCGAGGCCCGCGATCATCACGAACTCGCCCTGGGCGAAGTTCACCGCGTCGGTGGCCTTGTAGACGAGCACGAAGCCCAGCGCGATCAGCGAGTACATGAGGCCGATCAGCGACGCCGTTCGACATGAGCAGGAGAGAAGAATGCCGAGCATGCGTCAGACCACGCGGCGGCGCGCTCCGTCCACGTCCTCGATGCGCACGCGCGACTGGATGGTCGGCCTGCCGGCCGTCCTCGTAGGTGATCGTCGTCGTCAGCTCGACGCCGGCTCCGCCGCGTAGAAGGCCTCGATGACCGGCGCGTACTTCTCGGCCACGAACCGCCGCCGCACCTTGCGGGTGCGGGTCATCTCGGCGTCGTCGGCCTCGAGGTCCTTGGTCAGCAGGAGGAAGCCGGCGGATCTGCGTGGACTCCGGCAGCGTCGCGTTGCACTTCGCGGATCTCCTCACGGATCAGCTCGCGGACCTCCGACCTTCTGGGAGAGATCCATGTAGCTCGTGTAGGGCAGGCCCCGGCCGCTCCGCCCAGTTGCCCGACCGTGTTCATGTCGATGGCGACCATGGCCGCGCACGAAGCGGCCGCTCGTGGCCGAAGGCACACCGCCTCGCGGATGAACGGGCTGTAACTTGAGCTTGTTCTCGATGAACTGCGGCGCGAAGGGCGTGCCGTCGTGCATGCGCGCCGACATCCTTGGCCCGGTCGATGATGACCAGGTGCCCGCGCGGATCGATGAATCCCGGCGTCGCCCGTGTGGAACCAGCCCTCGGGGTCGATGACCTCGCGCGTCGCCTCCTCGTTCTTGAGATAGCCCTTGAAGATCGACGCAGCTCTCGACCAGCACCTCGCCCGCTCGGCGATGCTGCACCTCGATCCCGGCGCAGGGCCGGCCCGCGCTGGTCGGGTTGGCCTCGGTGTCCGGGCTGGAGCGAGACGAGCCCGGTCGTCTCCGTCGACCCGTAGACCTGCTTCGAGGTTCACGCCGATGGACCGGAAGAACCGGAAGGTGTCCGGGCCGAGCGGCGAGCGCCGCCGGTGAGCGCCCACTGCGTCCTGCCGGAGTCCGAGCTGATCGCGCACCGGGCCGTAGACGAAGAACTCGCCGAGCGCCGTGGCGCTGCGGCGAGCCCGGCCGGCACGCGGCTTGCCGTCCGCGCGCAGAATCTCCGCGCGCTCGGCGACCGGCCGGAAGTAGTTGAAGACGCGGCGCTTGAGCGGCGTGGCGTCGGCGGCGCGGACCTGGACCCCCGTGAGCATGTTCTCCCAGATCCGCGGCGGCGCGAGGCAGCAGCGGTGGGCCCCAGCTCGCGCAGGTCGCGCTGCACCGTCTCCGGGCTCTCCGGGCAGTTGCATGCAGAACCCGACGACCAGGCTCGCGAAGAGCGTGTAGAACGCGTCGCCCGCCCACGCCATGGGCAGGTAGGCCGAGATAGTCGTCGTCCGGCGCGCACGCTCCGCCTGCTGCGCAGAAGCCATCTCGGCCGACGCCGATGGCGTTGGCGTGCGTGATCATGGCGCCCTTGGGATTGCCCGTGGTGCCCGACGTGTAGCAGACGATCGGCGATGTCGTCCGGCCTCGCCCTTGTCGATCTCGGCCTCGAAGTAGCCCGGATGCGTCGGCCCGAACCTCGCGCCCGAGCCTCCTGCACGTCGGCTGAAGGAGTTGAGCCAGTCGTGCTTGATACCGCATGCATGCCCGCGCGGATCGTCGTAGATGACGACGCCGGAGGGCCGGCAGCTCCGCGCGCGAGGCCCGACGACCTTGTCGACCTGCTCCTGGTCTTCGGTCACGATCACCGCCGACCTCGGCGTGGTTCCAGACGAACGCCGAGCTCCTTGGCGATGGAGTCCTGGTAGACGGGCACGGAGGCGCCGCCCAGGCGTCTGGGCGGCGAGCTGGGCCGCAGTACAGGCCGCGGGCCGGTTGTCGCCGATGACGGAGAGCCGGTCGCCACGCGCGAAGCCGAGGGCGGCCAGGCCCAGCGCGAAGTCGCGGACCTGGTCGTGGTACTCGCGCCACGTGCACGACTGCCAGATCCCGCGATCCTTCTCGCGGATCGCCGGACGGTCGGCGAGGTCGCGCGCGGTGCGCTGGCAGCAGTCGGGGAATGGTCAGTCAGCGTCAGCCACGTCGCCCTCCGTGTGGATGCGGGCCTTGGCCGTCTCCCAGATACGCCTTGATCACGTGCGGGTTCGCGCGCACCTCGTCGGGCGTGCCCTCGGCGATCTTGCTGCCCATGTCGAGCACGGCGACGCGGTCCGAGATGTCCATGACCACGCCCATGTCGTGCTCGATGAGGATGATGGTCGTGCCCCACTCCTCGTTGACGTCGAGGATGAAGCGCGCCATGTCCTCCTTCTCCTCGTGGTTGCATGCCGCCCATCGGCTCGTCGAGGAGCAGGATCTTGGGATCGAGCGGCGAGCGCGCGCCCGAGCTCCACGCGCTTCTGCAGGCCGTAGGCGAGCGAGCCCGTGGGCCGCCGGCGCAGGTCCTGGATCTTCAGGAAGTCGATGATGTCCTCGACGCGCCGCCGGTGGGCGACCTCCTCCTTCTGGGCGAGCCCCCAGTAGACGAAGGACGCGAGCACGCCCGCCTTCATGTGGACGTGGCGGCCGAGCATGAGGTTGTCGAGCACCGTCATGCCGCTGAACAGCGCGATGTTCTGGAAGGTGCGCGCCACGCCGCAGCTCGGCGATGCGGCTGGGCGCGAGGTCGGTGACGTCGGTGCCGTCGAGCACGATCCGGCCCGCGGTCGGGATGGTAGAACCCGCTGATCATGTTGAGCAGCGTGGTCTTGCCCGCGCCGTTGGGCCCGATCACGGACAGGAGCTCGCCCTGCGGCACGCTCCGAGACTCACGCGGGTGACGGCCTGCACGCCGCCGAAGGACTTCGAGACCTCGCTGGATCTCGAGCTGGTCGGGCGCTCACGACAGCCACCGCTTCCGCCGCTTGTAGTGCTTCGACGTCGCGGTAGCTCTTGCGCTGGCCGACGCCCGGAGAGGCCCAGGTAGAACTCCTTGATGTCCTCGTTCTCGGCTGATCGTCTTGGCGTCGCCGTCGAGCACGATCCGCCCGTTCTCCATCACGTAGCCGTACTGGGCGAACCGGAGCGCGATGGTGGCGTTCTGCTCGGCCAGCAGCACCGCCACGCGCTCCTCGCGGTTCAGCCGGCTCACGATCTCGAAGATCTCCTGCGACGAGCATGGGCGCCAGCCCCATCGACGGCTCGTCCAGCAGCATGAGCTTGGGCCGCGCCATGAGCGGCGCGGCCGATGGCGAGCATCTGCTGCTCGCCGCCCGAGATGTAGCCGGCCCGCACGCCCCGGCGCTGCCGTCAGGCGGGGAAAGTACGCGTAGACCAGGCTCGAGGTCGCGCTTGCAGCGCGTCGCCGTTGCGCCGCGTGTAGCCGCCGGTGAGCAGGTTCTCCTCCACCGTCAGGTGCTCGAACACGTGGCGCCCCTCCATCACCTGCACGATGCCCGCGCCGCACGACCTCGGACGGGTCGTGCGCGATGGATGGCCTCGCCCGTCGAACTCGATGCTGCCCTTGGTCACGTCGCCGCGCTCCGGTGCGCAGGAGCCCGGAGATGGCCTTGAGCGTGGTGGACTTGCCGGCGCCGTTGGCCCCGAGGAGGGCGACGATGCCCCCTCGGGAACCGCGAGCGAGACGCCCTTCAACACGAGGATCACGTGATCGTAGATCACCTCGATGTTGTTGACCGCCAGCAGCGGCGGTGCGGACGTCCCGTTCACGGCGCTCACCCGCTCACTTCTCCTTCGAGCAGTCGCGCATCGGTGTAGCTGAGCTTCTTGCCCTCCTCGATGGCCGCCGCCTCGATCTTCGGCCGGACGACGTCGCGCATCGGCGCGATCCACTCCGGACACGACGTTCCACTTCTTGCCGTCCCACTGCTGGATGAGCACGGGGCCGTTGCCCTCGTGGTCCTCGCAGGTCGACCTTCACCGGCGTGCGTGAAGCCCTTCATGCCGAGCTGGTCGAGCCGCTGCTCGGTGAGGTTCAGGTTCTCGAAGCCCCAGCGCACCTGCTCGCCGGTCAGCGCCTTGTTGCCGAACTTGCCCATGGCGGTGCGGATGGCCTCGGCCGAGAGCATGGCGTTGACGACGCCGCGGTTGTAGAGCGGCTGGCCCATGTCTTCCTTCTTGCCCGGCGCCCTTGCCCTTGTCGTAGACGTAGCTTGACGATGTCCGCGTGCACCTTGAAGTTGGTGCCGGGCGCGTGGAAGGTGCGCGCCCTTGTAGCCCTTGGCCGCCGTCGCCGGCCGGGACCACGTCGGCGTCGTTGGCCGACCACCAGTTGCCGATGAAGTGGTCCATCTTGAAGCCGATGGCCGACGGCTTCCTTCACCGCGACCTGGTTCATCACGCCCCAGCCCGACATGAAGATCCAGTCCGGGTTCGAGCCGGCGCACCTGGAGCCACGTCGCCTTCTGCTCCTGGCCGGGATGGTCCACGGCGAGCAGCGTCAGCTCGAACTGTACTTCTTGGCCAGCTCCTCGAGCGTCGGGTTGGCTTCCTTGCCGTACGGGCTGTTGTGGAAGATGTGGGCGATCTTCTTGCCCTTGAGCTTCTCGAGCCCGCCCTCCTGCGTCGCCGATGTACCGGATGACCGGCGGACGCCTGGCTCCAGTAGTTGGTGGGGAAGCTGAACACCTACGGGAACCAGCGGCCGTCGGACGGCGGCGCTCATGCCGTAGCCCATGGAGAAGACCACGACCTTGTCGACGGCGGCCTTCGGGATGAGCTGGTAGGTGATGCCGGTGCGAGTACGGGTTCACCAGCACCGGCGCTCTTGCCCTTCAGGCGCTCGTAGCACTCGACGCCCTGCTTGGTGTCGTACTGGGTCTCGCACTCCTCCCACGCGACCTTGACGCCGTTGATGCCGCCGTCGCGCTCGTTGATCAGCGTGAAGTAGTCGACGAACCCGTTGGCGATGGGGATGCCGCTCGGCGCGTACGGCCCCGGTGCGGTAGACCAGCAGCGGGATGAAGATCGCCTTGGCCTGGGCCGAGCGCGGTGCGCGGCCAGCGGACCCGACGCCACGGCCGACGGCCAGCAGCGCCGATCAGACGACGATCTCGGATTCGCATGCATTGCTCCTCCTTCATTGCTAGTGGGAAACGGCCACAGGCGAAGCTTCTCCTTCGCGATCTGCCAGAGCCGCGCCAGGCCGTGCGGCTCGACGATCAGGAAGAAGATGATCAGCCCGCCGAAGACCATCAGCTCGATCTGCTTCTGCAGCGCCACCGGCATGGCGAGCCCGATGCAGCGTGCGGCACGTTGGTCAGGAAGATCGGCACCAGCACGATGAACGCCGCGCCCAGGAACGAGCCGAGCACGCTGCCCAGGCCGCCGATGATGACCATGAACAGCACGAGGAACGACAGGCTGATGTCGAAGGCCAGCGTCTCGGCGCTGCCGAGGTAGAGGAACACGAACTCGGCGCCGGCCACGCCGCAGTAGAACGAGCTGATCCCGAAGGCCAGGAGCTTCGTGCGCAGCGGCCGCACGCCGATGATCTCGGCCGCGATGTCGCGGTCGCGGATCGCCATCCACGACCGGCCCACCCGCCCGCGCACCAGGTTCTTGGCGATCAGGGCGAAGACGCGCGACGAGGGCCAGCGCGACGACGTACCGCGACCGGCGCGGTCGCCTGCGGGCCGGTCGACCATCACGCCGAGCACGGTGCGCGGCGGCGCGGTGATGGTGCCGGACGACGCGTAGTTGACGAACCACGGCGACCTTGTTGAAGAGCCAGATCAGGAAGAACTGCGCGGCCAGCGTCGCCACCGCCAGGTAGAAGCCCTTGATCCGGAGGCTGGGCACGCCGAACACGAGGCCCACGACCGCGCGGCGACGAGGCCCGACGAGCAGGAAGACGACGATGATGTTGAGGCCGGGAACGCTGGTGGTGAGCTTGAAGGCCGCGTACGCGCCCGACGGCCATGAAGCCGCCGGTGCCGAGCGAGAGCTGCCCGGCGTAGCCCGGTGAGGAGGTTCAGCCCGAGCGCGGCCAGCGCGTAGATCAGGAACGGGATCAGCACGGCCTGCAGCCAGTACTCGTTCGCGCGAGCGGCGGCACGCAGGAACGCGGCCAGCGACCGACGAGCCACGACGAAGATCCGGTCCTGCAGGATCGGGAAAGATCGCCTGGTCGCTGGCGTAGCTGCGTCTTGAACTGCCCGGCTTCCCGGTAAATCACGCCTACGACTCGCTCGATGATCTTCTCGCCGAAGAGGCCTTGCGGACGGACAGCAGGAGGAAGGCGAGGGCCAGGCACGTAGGCGAACCAGTTCTCGATGGCGCCGCCGACGAGCGGGCCCCAGTACACCTCGCCGAGCTTCTCGCCGACGCCGATGATGAGGCCGCCGACGATGGCGCCGGGCACCGAGGTGAAGCCGCCCAGGATGAGGACCGGCAGCGCCTTGAGCGCGATCAGCGAGCAGGCTGAACTGCACGCCGCTCTTGGCGCCCCACATGATCCCGGCCACGATGGCCACCATGCCCGCCACCGACCACACGACGACCCAGATGGTCTTGAGCGGGATGCCGATGCTGACAGCGCCGCCTCGTGGTCGTCGGCCACCGCGCGCGAGCGCCCGGCCCGATCGCGCGTCCGCTGGAAGAAGACGGCCAGGACGGCGACCAGGACGCGCGGCGGTGACGGCCGCGGTCAGCTCGAGCTGGTTGATCTGCACGCCCGCGCACGCATGAACGAGCGTGTCGGGGATGCCGACGTCGAGCTTCTTGACGTTGGCGCCCCAGGCCATCTCGCCGAAGCCCTCGAGGAAGAAGTTGAGCCCGATGGTGGCCATGAACAGGATGATCGTGCTGCTGGTTGACGAGCGGCCGCAGCACGACGCGCTCGATGGCGAAGGCGAGCGCGACCATCACGACGCATCGTCAGCGCGAGCGCCAGCGACCACCGGCAGCCCGCGCTCCATGCAGGCCGACCAGCGTGAGGGCGGCGAAGAGCACCATGACGCCCTGGGCGAAGTTGAACACGCCGGAGGCCTTGAAGATCAGCACGAAGCCGAGCGCCACCAGCGAGTACATGAGCCCGGCGACGACGCCGCCGAGGAGCACCTCGACGAAGAACGTGGCGTTGCCCGCGATGTCCGCGAAGGGCGCGACGAGCACCGCGCGAGCAGGCTCAATCATGGGCGACGCCCAGATAGGCGTCGAGCACGGCCTGGTCCTTGCGACGACCTGGTCGGGCGTGCCGTCGGCGATCTTCCGGCCGTAGTCGAGCACCACCACGCGGTCGGAGATGTCCATCACCACGCCCATGTCGTGCTCGATCAGCGCGATGGTGGTGCCGAACTCGCCGTTGACGTCGAGGATGAAGCGGCACATGTCTTCCTTCTCCTCGACGTTCATGCCGGCCATCGGCTCGTCGAGGAGCAGGAGCTGCGGCTCGGCGGCCAGCGCGCGGGCCAGCTCCACCCGCTTCTGCAGGCCGTAGGGCAGCCGGCCCGCCGGCGTCTTGCGGATGGCCTGGATCTCGAGGAAGTCGATGATCCGCTCGACGAACGCCGCGGTGCGCGAGCTCCTGCCGCGCGCCGGGCCCCACCAGACGCGCGTCGAGGAGGAAGCTGCCCCGCATCTTGAGGAGCCGGCCGGTCATGATGTTGTCGAGCACGCTCATGCCCTTGAAGAGCGCGACGTTCTGGAAGGTGCGGGCGACGCCGAGGGCGGCCACGTCGGGCGGCGCCAGGCGCGTGCGGTCGCGGCCGTCGAAGAGCGATCCGGCCCTCGTACGGGCTGGTAGAAGCCGCTGATGGCGTTGAGCAGCGTGGTCTTGCCGGCGCCGTTGGGGCCGATGATGGCGACGATCTCGCCGCGGCGGATGCTCGAGGCTCACCCGCTTGAGGGCCAGGAGCGCCCCGAACCGCACGCTGACGCCGTCGACCTCGAGCAGAGGGCCGCGCCCGGCGCGGGCGTCACCGCGGTCGCCTCACCGCGTAGCGCTCGCCGACTCCTCGATGCGCGACGTCGGCGCGGATCGGTGCCCGATGCGGCCGTCCTCGTAGGTCACCTGGGCCTCGACCTGGACGTCGGTCGCTGCGCCGTAGAGGGCCTCGATGAGCGCCGCGTACTTCTGCGCGACGTAGCCGCGGCGGACCTTGCGCGTGCGGGTGATCTCCTCGTCGTCCGGGTCCAGCTCCTTGTGCAGGATCAGGAACCGCCGGATCTGCGCGCCCGCAGCAGCTCGTCCTCCTCGCAGGCTCCGGTTGACCCGCTCGACCTCGCGCTGGATCAGCTCGTAGACCTCGGGCTTCTGGCTCAGAGTCGGTGTAGCTCGTGTAGGCAATCCCCCGGCGCTCCGCCCAGTTCCCGACCGAGCCGCGAGGTCGATGTTGACGAGCGCGTCACGAAGGGCCGGTCCTGCCCGACGCAGACCGCCTCCTTGACGTAGGGCGAGAACTTGAGCTTGTTCTCGAGGTACTTGGGCGCGAACATCGTGCCGTCGGCGAGCCGGCTCGACGTCCTTGGCGCGGTCGATGATCTTGAGGTGGCCGTCGTGGTCGAGGAAGCCGGCGTCGCCCGAGTGCATCCAGCCGTCCTCGAGCGTCTGCCGGGTGGCCTCGGGGTTCTTGTAGTAGCCCTGGAAGACGCCCGGGCTCCGGAAGAGCACCTCGCCCGCCGTCGGAGATCCGGATCTCGACCCCGGGCATCGGGCGTGCCCACCGTGTCGAGCCGCACGTCGCCGTCCTTCTGGATCGTCACGAACACGCTCGCCTCGGTCATCCCGTAGAGCTGCTTGACGTTGATCCCGAGCGAGCGGAAGAACAGGAAGATCTCCGGGCCGATGGCCTCGCCCGCGGTGTAGGCGACGACGGACGCGGCGCATGCCGAGGTTGTCGCGCAGCGGCCCGTAGACCAGCACGTGCCCGAGCGGGTGCGAGCAGCCGGCGCCAGCAGCGGCACCGGCTGGCCGCGCAGGCGGCGGCGCTCGATCTCCTGGGCCAGGTCGAGGAAGAAGCTGGACGAGCTGCCGCTTGGGCCACGCGCAGTCCTCGAGGCGGACCATGACGGTGGTGAGGAGGTTCTCCCAGATCCGCGGGCGGCGCGAAGAAGTACGTCGGGCCGATCTCCTTGAGGTCGTGCGAGCACGGTCGCCGCGCTCTCCGGGCAGTTGATCGCGAACCCGCGCGACGATCGACTGCGCGTACGGAGAAGACGTGGTCGCCGACCCACGCCATCGGCAGGTACGACAGCGACCTCCTCGTCGGCGCCGAGCCCCTCGAACGCGCGCGGCGTTGCGCGCGGTCACGATCAGGTTGCGGTGCGACAGCATCGCGCCCTTCGGCGCCCCGGTCGTGCCCGAGGTGTAGCAGATGATGCGCGGTGTCCTCCGGCGTCGCCCTGGGCGAGCTCGTCCTCGAAGTACGCCGGGTGGCCTCGCGCGAACTGCGCGCCCGCGCTCCTGCAGCGCGGCCAGGCTCAGCGAGGCCCGGCTCCGTGGTAGCTGCGCAGGCCCCGGCGCGTCGTCGTAGACCACGCGACTCGAGGCGCGGGCACTGCGGCGCGTGACGTGCAGGAGCTTGTCGACCTGCTCCTGGTCCTCGACCACGGCGAAGCGCACCTCGGCGTGGTCGACGATGTACGCGCAGCTCCTTCTCGATCGAGTCCTGGTAGATCGGCACCGGCACGCCGCCCAGCGCCTGGGCGGCCAGCACCGCCCAGTAGAGCTGCGGGCCGGTTGTCGCCGACGATGGCGACCTTGTCGCCCCGCGCGAAGCCGAGCGAGGCCAGCCCGAGCGCGATCGAGCCGGCGCCTGCTCGAAGTAGTCGCGCCAGGTGTAGCGACTGCCAGATGCCGTAGGTCCTTCTCGCGGATGGCGATCTTGGCCGCGGGAAGCCGCTCGGCGTTGAGCCGCACGAGCTTGGGGAACGTGTCGCGCGGACGAGTCCGTTACTTGCCAACCATCGCGACCTCCGCGCCAGGTCACCGTCGCAAGCTCGCTCACTGAACTCGGTCAAACTGGGGCTGTGTCGAGTGGCGAGCAGTCTAACGGAGGGACATGGCCGTGTCAAGCAATTGGGCCGGAATGACAGGCACTTACGGCGCAGCTGCATACGCGGCTCAGACTTTCGCACGTCAGTCGCCTCGAGGCTCGTCAGCGGCACCAGGAAGTACAACGACGAACGCGAGCGTGCGGCGAGATAGAGCATCGCAGTGGACCTGGCCCGCCTCGGCCCGTTGACGACCTTGACCACCACGTAGGTCAATGAAGCTTCGCGCGCCGATGCCAGTTGGTGATCGGACCACGTGAACGGCATGACCAGCATGGTGATGAACGACCGGCAGCGCCTCGTCGACGGTCGTCCCAGGCGATCTCGCGGACCAGCGTCATCATGTAGAAGCCCACGATGATGAGCGCCGGCGCCGTGGCCTGGGCCGGGATGACGCTGGCGAGCGGTGCGAACCACATGGCAGAGCAGGAAGAGCACGCCGATCGACGACCGCCGGATCAGCCCGCGTGCGGCCTCCCTCGGCGACGCCGGCCGCGCTCTCGATGTAGGTGGTGTTGCTGCTGGCGTTGGCCCAGCCGCCGAACATGGCCGCGCCGACGCGCAGTCGACCAGCGAGGACGCGGTTCAGACGCGGCAGCCGGCCGTCGCGATCGACGAACCCGGCCTTCTCGCCCACGCCCGATGACCGTGCCCATCGTGTCGAAGAAGTCGCTCGAGCATCATCGAGAAGATCGCGAGCATCGCGGCCAGCAGGCCGGAGCTTGGCGAAGACCGGCCGAAGCCGAGCCGCCCGAACGTCGAGAAGTCCGGCGACCTGGACGATGGCGCGCGCGGCAGCTGGGCGGCGCCCGGCGTCGGGAAGCCCTGGCCCGCCGGCGAACACGCCGTTCAGGACGATGGCGATCACCGTCGTGACCAGGATGCCGAGGAGCAGCGCGCCGCGCACGCGGCGGGCCAGCAGCGCGAGCGTGAGCGCGCAAGCCGATCACGAACGACGGCGATCGGGCAGGCCCCTGCAGCGGGCCGAGCGCGACGGGCAGCGGGCCGGGGCGCCTTGATCACGAAGCCCGACGGTGAAGAAACCGATGAAGGCGATGAAGAGCCCGATCCCCAGGCTGATCGACCGCTTGAGGGCCATGGGGCACGGCGTTCATCAGCGCCTCGCGGAAGCGGGTCAGCACGCAGGATCAGGATGATCAGCCCTCGAGGAAGACCACGTCGTCATCGCCTGCGGCCACGTGAGACCGCGGTTGGCCACGAGATCGAAGGCGACGAAGGCGTTCAGCCCCATGCCCGGCGCCAAGCGCGAGCGGATAGTTGCGTGTAGAGCCCCATGGCGATGGAGAGGAGGCCGGCGGTCGAGACAGGTCACGGTCAGCGTCGGCCCCGAAGGGCAGGCCCTTGCCTTCGAGCCCGCTGACGCCCGACGTAGCCGAGGATGCTCGGGTTCACGAAGATGATGTAGGCCATGACCATGAAGGTGGCGCACGCCGGCGCGCACCTCGGTCCCGACGTCGGTGCCTCTGCTGCCGCATCCCGAAGTAGTCCAGGAGCGAAGCGGAGGACGACAACGCCGGTCGCCTACTTCCGGTACTTCTGGAAGTTGACGGGGCGCTTCTCCACGAACGCGTTCCGCCCCTCCATCGCCTCCTCGCGTCTGGTAGTAGAGGTTCAGGGCGGTGGACGCGAGCTCGGCGATCCCCGCCCGCGGCTCGGAGTCGATGTTGAACGGATTGTTGTGCCAGCGCCAGCGCCGTCGGGCTCTTCTCCAGGAGCTCGCGGCACCACTGCTCGACCTCGGCGCGCAGCTCCGGCAGCAGGCACGACCTTGTTGACGAGGCCCATCTGCGAGCGCCTCCTGCGGCGCCGTACTGCCGGCAGAGGATACCAGATCTCGCGCGCCTTCTTCTCGCCGACGACGCGCGCGCAGGTAGCGCCGTGCCGTAGCCGGCGTCGACGCTGCCGACGCGCGGGCCGGTCTGGCCGAAGATCGCGTGTGTCGGCGGCGATGCGTGAGATCGCAGAGCACGTGCAGCACGTGGCCGCCGCCGATGGCGAAGCCGTTCGACCATGGCGATGACCGGCTTGGGCATGCGGCGGATCGCCGATGCAGCCGTCGACGTACATCGGGCGCGATCGCCGTCGCGCCGCCGTAGCCGCCCGCGCCGCGCTCCTTCTGGTCGCCGCCGGAGCAGAACGCCTTGTCGCCGGCGCCGGTGAGCACGACCACGCCGATCGCCGGCGTCGCCAGCGCGCGTCGACGAACGCGTCGGTCAGCTCGGCGACGGTCCGCGGCCGGAACGCGTTGCGCACCTCGGGCCGGTTGATGGTGATCCAGGCGACGCCGTCCGCGCTTCTCGTAGAGGATATCCGTGTAGGTCATGGGTCTCCTCACAGGGGTTTGCGGAGGATCCGGGCCAGCTCGCCGACGATGCCGCGGCGGAAGGTCAGCACGCAGACCACGAAGATGGCGCCCTGCACGATCGTGACCCAGGCGCCGAGCTGGGCCAGGTAGTGCTCGAGCGTGATCATGATGAAGCGCGCCCACGACGGGACCGAACACCGTGCCGAGGCCGCCCAGCAGGCGTCATGAGCACCACCTCGCCCGACATCGTCCAGTGCACGTCGGTGAGCGAGGCGAGCTGGAAGACGAGCGCCTTGGTGCCGCCGGCCAGCCCGGCGAGCGTGGCCGACAGCACGAAGGCCATGAGCTTGTACTGCTCGGCGCGTGTAGCCCAGCGAGACCGCCCGCGGCTCGTTCTCGCGGATGGCCTTGAGCACCTGCCCGAAGCGGCGAGTGGATGGCCCGGTAGACGACGAGGAAGCCCGAGCAGGAAGATCGCCAGCACCACGAAGTAGAGCGTGTAGCGTGCTGGCGCAGGTCGAGCACGCCCAGGACGTCGGCCCCGCGGCACCGCCTGGATGCCGTCCTCGCCGCCGGTGAACGGCGCCTGGAGCGCAGAAGAAGTAGACCATCTGCGCGAAGCGCCAGCGTGATGTTGGCGAAGTAGATGCCCCTGGCTCCGGATGGCCAGCGCGCCCGATCGACCAGGCCGAGCAGCCGGCGGCCGCCGCGGTGCCGGCGAGGATGCGCCAGCTCCGGCGGCCATCCCCAGACCTTGGCCGTGTGCGCGGAGACGTAGCCGGCCGAGCCCGAGGAAGAGCGGCGTGGCCGAAGGACAGGAGCCCCACGTAGCCGATCAGGAGACCGAAGGCGCAGGCGAAGAGGCGCGAAGCACAGCGCCTTCATGAGAAAGAGCGGGTAGACGAAGAACGGCGCCAGCGACCGAAGAGGCCGACCATGACGCCGAACGCGACGACCTGGTGGCCGCCGGACGTGCCGGTCGCGTCGAGGACCGGCGCGGCGCGACCTCCGTGGCCGTGGCCATCTCACGCCGTCGCGTCCGAAGAGGCCGGCCGGCTGCACGAGGAGCGACCAGCGCCATGATGACGAAGATCACGGTGTTCGAGGCCTCCGGGGTAGAAGACCTTGGTCAGGCCCTCGATCACGCCGAGCGCGAAGCCCGGTGACGATGGAGCCCATGATGGAGCCCAGGCCGCCGATCACGACGACCGCGAAGACGACGATGATCAGGTCGGCGCCCATCAGCGGGTTGACCTGGTAGATGGGCGCCGCCAGCACGCCCGCGAGCGCCGGCCAGGGCGACGCCGAAGCCGTAGGTGAGCGTGATCATGCGCGGCACGTTGATGCCGAAGGCCTGCACGAGCGCGGGGTTCTCGGTGCGCGGCGCGCAGGTACGAGCCCAGCCGGGTCCGCTCGATGACGTACCAGGTGCCGAGGCACACGGCCGAGCGAGAAGACGATGACCCAGGCCCGGTAGTTCGGCAGGAACATGAAGCCGAGGTTGTGCCGCCCGCGAGCTGCGGCCGGCATCGCGTAGGGCAGCCCCGAGGAGCCGAACTGCGTGGCGGAACATGCCCTGGATGACGAGGGCGAAGCCGAAGGTCAGCAGCAGGCCGTAGAGGTGATCGAGGTGGTAGAGCCGCCTGAGCATGGTCCGCTCGAGCACGACGCCGACGAAGCCCGACGACGATCGGCGCGAAGAGCGAGCGCCCACCAGTAGCCGAGCCCGGCCCACTGGAGGAGGAAGTACGCCACGAAGGCGCCCATCATGTACTGGGCGCCGTGGGCGAAGTTGATGATGTTGAGCAGGCCGAAGATGACCGACAGCCCGAGGCTCAGCATGCGCGTAGAACGAGCCGTTGATCAGCCCGATCAGGAGCTGACCGAACGAGCGCCTGGGCGGGAACGCCGAAGATGGTGCATCAGCTGGAGCATCCCGCCGCTCCGGGGCGAGGTCAGCCGCTCCGCCGCGGCTCACGCTACTTCTTCACCAGCGGGCAGTCGCCCTGGTCGAGGGGCCGGAAGGCCTGGTCGGCCGGGATGGTCGCGCGGATCTTGTAGTAGTCCCACGGCGTCCTTCGACTCCGCCGGCTTCTTGACCTCGACGAGGTAGGCGGGGTGGATCTTCCGCCCGTCGGCGCGGATCGTGCCCTTGCCGAAGAGCGGGTCGTCCGTCGGCAGCTCCTTCATCTTGGCGATGACCTTGGTGCCGTCGTCCGCTCTTGAGCGCCTCGACCGCCTTGAGGTAGTGGAGCACGCCCGCGTAGACGCCGGCGTGGATCATGGTCGGGTGGATGCCGCGGTTGCGCTCGGCGAAGCGCTTGGCGAAGGCGCGCGTCTTGTCGTTCATGTCCCAGTAGAACGTCTCGGTGAAGAGCAGCCCCTGGGCCTTCTCGAGGCCGAGGGCGTGCACGTCGGTGAGGAAGACGAGGAGGCCGGCGAAGTTCTGGCCGCCCTTGACGATGCCGAACTCGGCGCCCTGCTTGATGGCGTTGGTCGTGTCGCCGCCGGCGTTGGCGAGGCCGATGACCTTGGCCTTCGAGGCCTGCGCCTGCAGCAGGAACGACGAGAAGTCCTGCGTGCTGAGCGGGTGCCGGACCTTGCCCAGCACCTTGCCGCCGTTCTTGAGCACGACCGCCTCGGTGTCGCGCTCGAGGGCGTGGCCGAAGGCGTAGTCGGCGGTGATGAAGAACCAGGTGTCGCCGCCCGTCTTCGACGACCGCGTTGCCGGTGCCGTTGGCCAGCGCCCAGGTGTCGTAGGTCCAGTGGACGGTGTTCGGCGAGCAGCGCCTTGCCGGTCAGGTCGGAGGTCGCGCCGACGGAGACGATGAACGCCTTGCCCTTGTCGCGGGTGATCTGGTTGACGGCGAGCGCCACGCCGGAGTTGGGCACGTCGACGATCAGGTCGACCTTGTCGGCGTCGTACCACTGCCGCGCGATCTGCGAGCCGACGTCGGCCTTGTTCTGGTGGTCGGCGAAGACGATCTCGACCTTCAGGCCCTTGGCGGCGGCGCCGTAGTCCTCGACCGCCATGCGCGGCCGCGACCACGGAGCCCGGGCCGGCCAGGTCGGCATAGAGGCCCGACTGGTCGTTGAGGACGCCGATCTTGATGACGCCGTCCGAGATCTGGGCGCGCGCGGGCCCGGCCGGCGAGGCCAGCAGCGCCGCCGACGACGATGCAGTGTCATCCGTCATGGCGTACTGCTCCTTTGTGTCGGGAGGTGATGAGCCGGGCGCGCGATTATACCCCGAGGTACTCGTGGAGCTTGCTCCATGCTGGCCGTCGAGCGCCGTCGTTCGGGATCATGTCCACCACGCGCCCGCGCTCCATGACGTAGTGGCGGTCGGCCACGGTCGCCGCGAAGCGGGAAGTTCTGCTCGACGAGCAGGATCGTGAACCCCTCGGCCTTGAGGCGCCGGATGGTGGCGCCGATCTGCTGGACGATCACCGGCGCCAGCCCTCGGTCGGCTCGTCCAGCAGCAGGAGCCGGGCGCCCGGTGCGGAGGATGCGGCCGATGGCCAGCATCTGCTGCTCGCCGCCCGACAGCTTGGTGCCCTGGCTCCGCAGCCGCTCGCGTGAGGTTCGGGAAGAGCCCGAAGATCGCGTCGAGTGCCGAGCCCGCCCTGCGCGCACCACGCGGCGGCAGCAGGAGGTTCTCCTCGACGTTGAGGCTCGCGAAGATGCCGCGCTCCTCCGGGCAGAAGGCCAGCCCCAGCCGCGCGATGCGGTTGGACGGCCGGCGTGATGAGCTCTCGGCCCGCCGAAGCGGACCGAGCCGCGTGCGGCGCGGCACGATGCCCATGACCGACTTGAGCGTGCGTCGTCTTGCCCGGCGCCGTTGCGGCCGAGCAGCGTGACCACCTCGCCGCGGCCGCACCTCGAAGTCCACGCCGTGGAGGATGTGCGACTCGCCGTACCAGGCGTGCAGGTCGCGCACGCTCGAGGAGCACGGCTCAGGCATCGCCCGTGCCCATGTAGGCCTGAATCACGTCCGGGTTGCGCGACACGCGCGGCGTAGTCGCCCTCGGCCAGGACCTCGCCGCGCGCCAGCACGGTGATGCGTGTGCGAGAGGTTCGCCACGACGCTCAGGTTGTGCTCGACCATCAGCACCGTCCGGTTGGCGGCGACCCGCTTGATCGAAGCGCGAGATCCGCTCCACGTCCTCGTGGCGCCATGCCGGCGGTGGGCTCGTCGAGCAGCATCATCTCGGGCTCGAGCGCCAGCGTGGTGGCGATCTCCGAGCGCGCGCTTGCGCCCGTAGGCAGCTCGACCGCCGGCAGCTCGGCGAAGCCCGCCGAGTCCGACGGCCTCGAGCAGCGCGCGCGCGCGACCGTTGAGCGCCGTCGAGGACGCCGCCTGCGAGCGCCAGAAGTCGAACGATCCGCCCCGCCGCCGCTGGAGCGCGATGCGCACGTTCTCCAGCACCGCTCAGGTGCGGGAACACCGCCGAGATCTGGAACGAGCGCACGCAGCCCCGTGCGCGCGATGTCGGCGGGCGCCGGAGCCGGTGATGTCGCGACCGTTGAAGACGGATGCGGCCGCCGGGTCGGCGCGAGGAACTGCGTGAGCAGGTTGAAGCAGGTGGTCTTGCCGGCGCCGTTGGGGCCGATGAGCGCGTGGATCGTGCCGCGCCGGACCCGGAGGTCGACGCCGTTGACGGCGACGAAGCCCCGGAACTCCTTGGTCAGCCCCCTGCGTGCTCCAGGATGACGTCGCCTCGTGCCAAGTGAAGGCGCGTTTTCCGATCATACCCGCGATGCGGCGATCCCGGGACGCCTATTTCAGGTGGCGGAGAAACACGTCGAGGGCGGCGTGCCCTCGCGTCCGACGGCACGGAGTTCGTGGCGAACGATGAAAAAGGTCGCCGAACTTCCCGTTCGCCGAGATGGAGGCCCGAAGCTGGCGCCGCTCCGCCTCCGGCTCCCGACCCCTTGACGGACACCCCCGCGTGGTGATCGCCGGTCCGTCCGATCGTGGACGAAAAATGCTCTTGGACCCCATCCCGTGTCCCCGGGAACGAGATTGGTGGCGAGCGAGGAAAAGGTGACGAAGCGCCCGTTCGCGGAGATGGAGGGGCTCGAGAGAGTCGCCGTCGGCTTCCGCGCCCGACGAGGTCCACCGACACCCGCGTGGTCTGTCCCGTGGCCAGGTCGCGGACAGAAGATGCGCCGCTTCGCGAGTTCGTGTCGGCCGGCACGAGGTTCGTGGAGGTCGACGCGAACGCCACGTACCGCCCTGTCCGTACGCGGAGATCGACGCCGCGTGTCGCTGTCGCCTGCTGCCCTGCGCGCCCGCCGAGCTGACCGACACCCGTATCGTCGTGCCCGTGGTCTGGTCCCGCACGAAAATGTCAGAATGCGCGTTCGTGTCCCCCGGCATCGGTGGCTCGAGGCGGAAGGCGATGTGAAAGCCACGAATCGCCCGTCCTTCGAGATCGCGGGGCTGCTGCTCGAGTTGTCGGCCTGGGCGTGGCGACAGCGCCCACCGACACCCGGGTCGTGCTCCCCGATGTCAGGTCGTGCACGAAGATGTCGAAGAACCCGGAGGTGCAACCCGCGAACCAGATTCGAGGCGTTCGACTGAAAGGGCCACGCCAGCGCCCATTCGCGGAAATCACGGGCGTGGCGCCGAAGCGGCGGTCCGCCTGCGCGCCCGCTCGAATCCACCGGATACCCGGGGTCGATATCCCCGTCGTTCGGTCGTGGACGAAGATGTCGTTGACGCCGTTCGTGTCGCCCGCGCAGACGAGGTTCGAGGCGGCGGACGCGGGGCCACGAAACGCCCGTCCTCCGAGATGGACGGCTGGAGGCTTTCGCCGTTTGCCTCCCGCTGGCCGTGTCCACCGACACCCGGGTCGTCATCCCGGTCTTCTTGTCGTGAACGAAGACGTCGCCGACGCCGTTGGCGTCTCCCGGCACGAGATTCGTGGCGCGCGACGAAAACGCGACGTATCGCCCGTTCTTCGAGATCGAGGAGCCTGGCGCTTGGGCCGTTGCCCTCGAGGCCCGTCGAGTCCACCGACGCCCGGGTGGTGGGGCCCGGCGGCCGCAAATCTGACGCCCCCGGCCACGCCACCCCACGCCAGGGCCACGATGAAGAAGCTCCCAGCGAGGAGCGCCTCCGAGGCTGCGGCAATGCCGCGCGCCTCCCGTTGTGAGCTCCTCATCTATCGATCATAGCGATGGCGCTCGCGGGGCGCAAGCGGATATGAATGCGCGCCATGAGCCCACGACTCCTCTTCATCGGCGCAGGCGCGATCGGCAGCTATCTCGGCGCTTCCCGTCCCGGGCCGGGACACGACGTCACGCCTGGTCGACCCCTGGCCCGAGCAGGTCGAGGCCATCCGCGACCAGGGCCTCAAGGTCACCGGCCCGCACGAGCCCTTCGAGGCGCGGCCGGCGGCGGCTCCACGTCCACGAGGCGCAGCGGCTCGGGGCCGACTTCGACATCGCATTCGTCGCCGATCAAGGCCTATGACACGGCGTGGGCGACCCATCATGGCCCTGCCCCACCGGGTCCCGCGGGCTACGTCGTCTCGGCGCAGAACTGCTGGAACGACCCCGGCGTGGCGGCCATCGCCGGGCCGGAGCGTTCGGTCGGGCCTCGTCATGTCCAAGATCGCCGGTCGCTCTCTGGCAGCCCGGTCACGTCGAGCGCGGCGCCGAAAAGGGAAGCGGCTCTGGGCACGACGTCTTCCGCGCCGGAGAGCACGACGGGAAGATCACGCCCAGGGTCGAGGCGCTGGCCGAAGATGCTCGGTCATCGACGGCGCCAAGGCCACGCGACAATCTCTGGGGCGAGCGCTGGTCCAAGCTCTGCTCCAATGCCATGGGCAATCCGGTCCAGGCCATGACGGGCCTCGGCAGCCTCGAGATCGCCGGAAAGCCGCGAGGCAGGGAGATCACCATCCGGCTGGGCCCGAGTCGGCCTGCGTCGGGCTGGCGGCTCGGCCTGACCATTCCCAAGATCGGCGGCGCAGAGGCTCAAGGTCCGGGCGGCCGCCGACGTTGCCGCGTGTGCCTCGCGGCAGCTCGACGCCAAGCTCGTGCCTGGGCGAGGGCTCGGCGCGCAATTGGCGGGCCTCGATGGCGCAGGACGTAGCCAAGGGGCGGCGCCCGAGATCGAGCAGATGAACGGCTGCTGTCGTGGCAGGCGCGGGCGCGAGCCGCCGCCGACGCCGCCTCCTCGGCGGTGGTCGGCATCGTGCGCGAGATCGACGCGGGCGTCCAGGAAGCAGTCGCCCGCGCACATCGAGCAGGCGCTCGGTGAGGCCGTCCGCCCTAGCGCCGGGGCGGGTGGAGCGTGAGCGAGAGCGTAGGGCTTTCTTCTGGTTAGTCCCTCGCGTTGGTCACGGCGGCCTGCGCGTCGACCGCCGCCCCTGGGGGAGCGCGGTCGTATCGTCCACCGCGCCGACGCCCCCTGCGCGTGGGCTACTGGGTGCAACCCGCGTTTCAGAGCGCCCGCTTCAATGGCCGCTGCCCGGGGACCTGTCGTTCGGCGACATCATGGAGCACGGACGCCGAGCTCGCCACTTACAACTTCCGCAGCAGCACGCGGTTCGGCTCGCAGGCGGAGGCACTGGTCTCTCGAACATCGACGCCGTGGTCGTTCCACCACAGCCTCCTCGCCATCGACGCGATCCGACGCTTCTGACTCAAGGAGATCTCGACGTGCGGATGCAGTGGCGGGTGTCGGCTTCGTCAGGACGGCCGGTGCTCTGGTCGAACATGGTGGTGAACCAATCATGAGTCGTGCCTGACCGGTCTGTCGCAAGTGACTTCGCCCGGCGCTCCGTCAAGTGAGCACTTCGAGGCGGCGGCCGCCGTGATGCGATCGCGTTTCCCCAGAGCGCCCGCGCTGACCGGCCTCGTCGCTCCTACGTTCGCACGAGCCTGAATGCCCTCTGGGCACACCGTGCTCGATGAATCCTCCGGCCGGCGCTCGGGTCCGCTCCGCCATGCTGCCGGCGTCGGGGCTGGAGGCCGCGGTCTGAGTCAGCTCTCGCCACTGGCGGCATTGCATTTCCGAAGATAAAGGCGACGTGCCTCCCAAGCCCGCCACGAGCGCATAGTCGGGAAGTCAATGTTTGCCGCGCGTCGCCGCGAGAAGTACAGGAAACCGACGCTGACAAACAATACAACCCGTACCCTCGCGCATTACAGGAAGCGGGCGAACGCCGGTGCATCGGTCACAAACGGGTAGGGTTATTCGGCCGTTCCGTTCTAAACGCTGGAACGAGTAGGTTCCAAAGCCGAAGTTGTGGTAGAACGTGATGCCTTTTGGGTCGTCGGTAGCATACAGGTCCCAGTCGGTGAACACAGCGCGCGGATTCTGTGATGCCGTTGGCCTCAGCCATCAAAATCACCGTTTCACTCTGCTCCTGCACTCTGGCTATATAGGCAAACTGCTGATCGACCACCGGCTTCTGGGTGGTGAAATTCCAAAAGCCAAGGAACTGACAGAATTGCGAAACATGCCCGGAGCCTCGGGCGGAATGCAGCAACAGTGAGTGCGCCAAGCACGGCACAGATCCACACCAGGGGCAGTATGACTCGTGGCGTCATCTGCCACGCGAACGCCGCTGAAATGCCGCGACATAACCAAGCGCGAGCAGTAGAAACAGACGCTCGCGGAAGCGGTGCTCGGGCACCAGGCTCACAAGTCGCGCCGTTATTGATGAACGCAGAAATCCTTGATCGGTCTCAACAGAAGCGGCAGCATTCCAAACAGCAGGAGCACCAGGTAAGGCCTCGAAAACTCATCCACCCGGGCACGTAAGAACCGCGCAAAGCCTGACCCGTGATAGTGAAGCGACTTCTGCCGATCGGATGTCGTGCATAGGTGTTCGGGAGATTCGCAGATTCCAGTGAGGACTTGTCCGATGAAAGTATGAGCGACAGCGGAGAACGTTTGCCGTGCACCCAAAGATTGAGCTGCCGCTGGCGGGAGTTTGGCCGAGAGCACGCCGACGAGCAGCCATGCGGCGGGTCGCTATTGCGTGTATGCCGCACCATAGGCCAGCACGGTGCCGAAGGCGAACACCTGGAAGTGGACGCGGAAGCATCCGGCGAGGCCGCAGCGATACACGCGCCAGCGCTCAGCAGTCCACCGTCGGATTGCGTGGACGTAGAAGCAGCGCCATGCCGGCCGTCCAACATGCTAGCGCGAAGCGGGTCAGCCCCACCCTGATTGACCCGGAGAGCCTGGCCTCCACGGGACAAGGCGCGAGAGATCGCGACGCATCGCCGTGACCGGGCGGCTTCGATCCGCCGATCTCCATACAACGATGGCGTGGCCAGAGCAACTTCGCCAGCGACACGCCAACGTTCAAAATCCTACGCAGGCAGCATGCCGGAGAAAAGGGGGCCCACAGCCCGCACAACTACTAGTTAAAAGTGAACCCAGTGGCCGTGACGGCCAGGGGCGAAAGATCTGACGGACTGGCGTGGTGTGCCAGCCACATGAGCAGCGGCCAGTCATTCCTTCCCGGAGCGCCAGACCAGACCGCTCGCCTCGCGATAAGCCAGGTGCAGTAGCCGATGGTGAACCCGGCGGAGCCCGGGCGCCACCTCTCACGCCGCGCAGGCTCTGGGGGTGTGCGCCACATCCATGCCGACACTAATTGTGGCGAGATAAGACGGCTCTGGCCGTTCACCAACCGGCGTTCGGTTTAGACCCACCGCCATGAGAGGAAATCCCGATGCCCGGCAGCGGGAACGGAATCGCCCGGAAAATCGGCAACCAGAACAAGGGCATATTGTTTGGGAAGATGTATCCCACCGTGGCGCCATGCAAGAAGGCGCTGATCCAGTAGCAGCATGAGCTCCGTGAGCTTCGCCTGGAGAACCGAGGGTGCCGCGTTCGAGGGCACGAGAAGCCCGAAGAGGTATTGGGCGGGGTTGGCTTGCTGGGCTCACAAAGAACGACATAACGGCGAGAGACTCGGACGAACTCCCGCACCGCCCTAAGGGGTTTTCTGCAGTGTGGTGAATCTCCCCACGCGAACACGCAATCAAAAGCATTGTCCGGAAAGGGCAGCCGAGCCACGTGTGCTGGACGAAGGACGCAGTGTCGCGGGGACACCCGGAGAGCATTGCCCAGGTAGAGCCATCCACACCGACGCGAAACCGAGTACGGTCTTTCACGTAATGCATCGTAATGCCATAGCCACAACCGGACGTCCAGAAACGTGCTCACTTTAGACCAATCCATGAAACGATCCGGGGTACGCCAGACGCCGACGCAATAAAGAACGCGACAGGATGATCCCACTTGCGACCGGGTTAGCGTGAGCTTCCCAGTATTCTTTCTTTCTGGTATGTATCACGACCTTCGAGGAGCCATATTCCTTCGATCGCAAGGTGACGCACAATTTTTGTAATTTTGCTGTTCCAACCGCTGACGGCATAGAGATAAAAGGCAATGCGCAACAGGATTAGACTGCCGTGTATACAATGAAGTCCTCGCGCCTCTGCTCTATTCCGAAGAAGTGTGCCACGGATAGGTGATGTTAGGGACGAGAATCACCAGGATAATCGCCAAATGCGACAGAACGAGACTTGCAGAAAACCAAAACGTGAGCTGCCCTTTCCGACGTCTCCAAAGAGTGTTCACGATCGTCAGTCCCGCATAGAATCGCCAGGGCCTGAAAAATCATCGGAAGAACGCCCCCGCGACCGCAGCACCTTGACCGAATCCCACACGCTTTGTCCTTTGCGCAAGCTGTAGTCCGTATAACGGATGTTGACCGGGACCTCTTCGTACTGCAGCTTCTGCCTGCGCACAATGTCGAATAACCTGGAGGTGTGCGTTATGCGGTCCATGCTGAAATGGATCATTTCCGCAGCTCTGCGTGAAAAAGCACGTAGACCATTATGCGTCCGTCAAGGCCAACCCCGTCGTCAAAGACGTGAAGAGCACACCCGATTTAAGTACGACTTGCGCAACCAGGACGTTGGAACCCTCGCACAAAAGCGAGACCTTAAGCGCGACGTCTGCGCGTCCATTGAATGGGGCACACCTTTTCAATGTCCCGGGGTCGTGCTGGCCGTCACCGTCAAAAGTCACAATAATGCTTCGTCTCCCTTTTTCAGGGCAAACCAATACCGGGTCTGCAGCGCTGCGCCTTGGCCGCGATTTACTATGCCTCAGAGTGATAACCGGCAGGCCTCGTAGGATGTCGAGGAGTGGTCAACTGAACCATCATCCACGATGACGAGTTGCGTGAGTAGAAGGAGATCAACTCTACAACTCCTGGAAGGACCGTGGCTTCGTTATAGACAGGCACAACAACAAAAACGTTCATGGCTAGCGCGCTGGCGGGTGCCTCGCAAGACAGGCCGCAGCGGCGCGGCAGATTCGCGATCTCGACAGCGCGCGGGCTCTTCGCGCCCATGGCTCTTCCTCCGCCCGGGAGCATAGCAGATGTGGAACTTCCGGACTGACGGCCGGTCTGGGGCCAAGGAGGATTCACCATGAGACTTCATCTTTCGTGCTGCACCGTCAGTTCTTCGTCCACAAGTACGCTGCCGTGTCCCACGAGGGCGCGTTCTCGCCCTGGCCGCCCGCTCGTGGGCGTGGTGGCCGTCGCCGGGTCCGCCCTGCTCGAGCGCCTTCCGGTACCCGGTCGCATGCTCGGGCGCCCGCAGGTAAAGTGAAGGATGACGGGCAACGCGCCCAGATCCGTCGCGGCATTTCGAGGTCTCCGCCGAGTCTCAACCCACGCCAATGCGGGCGACGCCATGTCTGGCGGCTGGGGTCGCCGTATCGCGGCGGGCGAACCTGGAAGTGGAGCTGGCGACGCCGATGGGGCGCGTCGCCCGGCTCACTTCGGATCGTCGATCGCTTCTCGGGGGTTCGTCGGGTCCACCGACTCGCTGTCAGATCCGAAGGGGGACGTCGGAGCGACCGTGACAGCTCACGTGCCGCCGGTGGAGTTCTCGCGGGCGCTTTCGGGGTTCGATGGGTCAGTCGCGTGACGCGACGCACGATCGGCGGACAGGGACGTGAGCTGGTGAGTTCGTGGACCTCGAGGCGCGTCAGGAACTTTCGAGCGCCACGAGGCCCAGCTGCTGAGTTTCATGGGCAAGGGCCAGAAGGTGCTCGGACCTCCTGGCCCTCGAGAGCGAACTGGCGCGTGCGCGGCGATCGAGCAAGCGACCGGCCGCCTCCGCTTCCTCAAGGTCTGACCGATCTGCCAGATGATCCAGGTGGCGCTGGTCCGAGCGCCACCTTCCTGGCTCCTCCGATGGCCTCTTCGGCCGCCTCGTCGAGCAGGTGAATATGGCCTTCGCAGAGGGCTGGACGATGGCCTTCACCGTCGTGCCCAGCATCGCCGTGCTCGCCGCTCAACTGAGCCCTTCGCTCGCGCATCTTCGCGTCTGGCGGGTTGGCTGGATCTACTACCGGCGCTGGCGGGCCGCCGCGGCCACCGGTCTCCAATTCATAGTTGGTCGCGGTGTCGAGCCTTGCCTCCTTCGAGCTGCGCGCGGCGTCTAGACTGACACCGATGGACCTTAATGACGTTAGTTCGGCATCACCGCTGGTTTCGGTATCGTCGCGGGAGGCGCGATGGCCGACGATTCCGGTCACGCCGAAGGCCTCTTCTGGGACGCGCGCCTCTGTTCGCCGTGGCGGCGGAGATCTGGGGAGACAGATCTACTGCCATCTCGTCAGCCAGCTTCGAGAAGTTCTGCGACGGTCGACATGGCGACCTTGGCTACTGGCTGCCGGGCTCGGCCTCGCATCTTCTTCGGCCCCACGCCTGCGAGTCGCGGCACCGAGATCCGCCCGCCAGCGCGGTCAACCCTTCGGCAAGGTCGCCGGCGACGCCACCGTTCAAGAAGGTGCGCGCCGGGACGCAGGTCCGGGTCGAGCGCGCCTGACCAAGAGCGGGTGCCTCCAGGTGGTGACTCAGGGTGTGACCGCAGACCATCCGTCCGAAATTGGCACGGTTGTCCGCCCACCTGCCCGCGAAGTCGGCGCCACGCGACCCGAGGAGCCTCATTCAGCCGAAACTGGACGTGGACAAATACCGGCAGCGAGTCGAACGGCGAGCCCGGGAGCGGGATCCCTCTGAACCCGACCCGCGTGAAGCCCCCAACGATGTTGAATGCCGGATCTCGTGAGGACCGCGCCGAAGATCGGGAGGAACGGCGTGTTGGAGGCGTCGTCCCACTGACCCGTCAAGGCGAAACCCTCCCTCCCCTGCCGCAAGAGTGAGCTGGAAGCCCACGACAATGCTGCGTCTGCCCCCCGGTCAGGATGCAGTGGTACGCGCCTCGGAGAGGCGGCGACCGCGATCGGTGCTTTCAGCGCCAGCGCCACGATGATCACCAGTCCACTCCGTGTCACGAAAGCAGCCGATCGGCCATCTTCATGGTCCACCTCCCATCGAAGTGAACTCACGGTCCAAGCGAGGAGGCCGCCCAGATCCCGATCAAATGGCCAGCCAGAAGACCGGCGTAGAGAACCCGACACCGCGTGGCCGATCGCCGGCGCTGCGCGTGTAGACGAACATGGTAATAGGTCCACTCTCGCGGTGCCGTCCGGATTGAGTGGATCGTGCCGCAATAGTCGCTCGCGAAAATAGATCGTGCCGTCCCTCCACAGAAGGCGTCTGTCACCACAGCCGGCGCGAAGAACTTCCACTTGAGGCCGCTATCGGAATTGAGCGCAAAATCAGCTGCCACGACCCTGATACTGCCGCCGCCGCCGAAATAGATGGTTCCATCCTCGCCGATGGCGGGCGAGGAGGCAGGTCCATCACGATGCTCTCTCCGTCGGATACGTCCACATCGAGGTGCCGTCACGCGAAGGCATGCAGCACGCCGTTGTTGGTGCTGACGTAGACGATTCCGCTCTCCCGGGATGGCGGGCGTGAACCGAGCGTAGTCGGCTCGGCCTCGGCGCGCGCCATTTGAGCGTGCCGTCCGATTGACCAGCAATACGTAACTGAACGAAGTGAAA